>JACCDT010212929.1_pt1 | contig 48596 bp, 46 predicted proteins | sample 7446291 | NCBI WGS metagenome assembly JACCDT01 (sample SAMN15323446, study PRJNA562643) | freshwater metagenome | isolation source: river surface water | place: USA:Blue River Watershed | collected 2017-08-17
GCAAAGTAGTTCCAGAAATTACTTTCCTCAGGATCATCACAATTACAAAAAATAGTTTTACCTTTGAAATAGTCTTTATAATTACCAACTTCCTTCTCAATATCAGACAGTTGAGTATAAAATTCGTCGTTTTTTGCGGCGTTAGCTTTGCGTAAGTTTGAGTTTGCAGATTTCTTTTCCATTCGTATAATTTTAGCACTTATTTAAGAAAAATGTTTATTGCAATTCTAAAAATAGGACCCGGTAAATCGGGGACAGACACCATTTATTTACAAAATGTGTAGTCTTGTGCACAAGGACTCGGTCATCAAGTTGGTATTTTATTTCTTCACTTCGTGAATCATAAAACACTCAACTTCGCGACCCCGAGAAAAAGCGACAAAAATAAAAGAGTAGAAGTCTGTAAGAAAACTTCTACTCTTTTATTTTCGTATACCGCTTTTTCGTTCGAGTCCTCAGTAATATGCTTTAAAGCATATTACTTGTACCCCAGCTTTGTTTATAAAATTTCTCTTCTTTACAAAGCTGGGGTACAAGGACTCGAACCTCGATACTCAGGACCAAAACCTGATGTCCTACCATTAGACGATACCCCAGCTTTATAAACAAGATTTTTGAAAGCAACTACATTACATAACGTAAAAGTATGAGATGTATCCTATCACATTTCGACACAAATTTCTAGATTGTCTGTAGTTTTGTTTATAAACGTAAGCAAAAGGAAAGGTTTTACTATCTACACATTGTCCACAATTTTTTTATGCAAAAAATACTTGCTTCTTTTTTATAGAGAGGAGTATACTCATCTACATTACACATTTAATTTTGACTCTTTACGATATGGAATCACATTCACCAGCACCAGCTCTTCGACAAAACCAGATTAGTAGCGAACGTAAGGAAGGGCAGGTGGCATGTGAATTATGTCCAAAGTTAAGTGAACTTGAAAAGATTGCAAAGCGAAAGTATGCATCATGGACAGTGCAGGCACAGCGTAGTGATGATGCACAAGAAACATACGATCCACTCGCAACAAATTTCATTCATGCAAGCCATCTCGTGATGACGGCTGTGCTTCGCTCAACACAAAGAGGTATGGATCAGGCATAAAAAGTCCCTAAAGATTCCTTAAAAGTTCTCCACAGCTAAAAAAGCGTCTATATTGACGCTTTTTGATTTTTATGCGAGAGTGAAAGTATAAATACCCTTTAAAAATAAAGGAAAAACAAAAAAGCACTATGGCTATTCTTCCAGAACTCAAAAAAGCTCTTGAAAATACAACACTTACCTTCGAGGAGGTGCGTGCTTTTGAAGTAGGACTTTCTCATCTTACAGAAGACGAACAGTCAGAATTTGTGGCTATTATTGAGCAGGATCCTGAGCTTGTATACCCGCTTTACATTAACTTTAAGGCAAAGCTTCATGCTGCACGTGGTACAGAAAAAGACTGGGAAGAGGTGATTGAACAAGAAATTGTAGAACTTGAAGAGTTCATGAATCGCCGTCGCGTCGGTAACGAAATTAACTAAACTGCCTCTCTACTTACGAGAGGTATTTTTTGTTCCACAGATTCTTTATGTGTAGATTTGCTACACTTAGCACATCTATGAATGTTATTACGGTAAGTATAAGAGAGGTGTTTAAAAATCGGACACCACGAAATCTCTTTATCATTGCGTCAGCAAGCTTCTTTCTCTTTGTGCTTCTTTTTGTAAACGGAGCTTCGGCATTTTCGGTGTTTGAGTTTGGTTCACTCTCTGTCACAAAGAAGCTTTCGCTCTTTATGTTAGCACTTTTTGATTTTAGTAGTGCGCTTACTCTTTCTTCCACGGTACTTGCTTTTATTGGGTCCATTCTTGGAGCTTTTAATATGACGCTTCTTTACATGTATATGAAGGTGAGAAAAGATGCGGTGGTACGCGGAAGTGTTACAAGCACTGTGGGGATAGTTCTGGCATTCCTTGGGGTAGGGTGTGTAGCGTGTAAAGCTGCCCTTGTGACGTTTGTATTTGGTCTCTTGGGGTTTTCTACCTTTTTGGATGTTTTCCCTTACAAGGGGCAAGAAATTGGCTACCTAGGGCTTCTGGTGCTCCTTGTGGCAACCTATTCACTTGCGAAGAAAACACAGGCCCCGCTTGTGTGTTAAGCTTAAACGTATATGTCAGGAGGTCATGGTCTAAGTGATGCGGCAAAGCTTGTAAAAGGAAGATTTATAACTCTTGCAGTCGCTTTTGTTATTTTGGGTGGGGTGTATGAACTGCAGAATCTTGGCTTTTTACCTGTAGATCTTCCAACTACCACACCAAACACCGTAGGAACCTACTACAAGGTAACGAAAGTAACTGATGGAGACACTATTCAAATTGATATGGATGGCGCCACAGAACGTGTGCGTCTTATAGGTATTAATACTCCAGAAACAGTAGATCCACGCCGTAAGGTGGAGTGTTTTGGAAAAGAAGCAAGTGCTCGTATGAAAGAGCTTGCTGAAGGGGAAATTGTAAAGCTTGAGTATGATGAGTCTCAGTCCCTACGTGATACCTATGACAGACTTCTTGCGTATGTATATCTAGAAGATGGGCAAATGTTAAATAGAAAGATGATTGCAGAAGGGTATGCGTATGAGTACACCTACATGACACCATATCGTTATCAGAAAGAGTTTAGAGAACTTCAGCGGCTTGCTCAGAGTACAGGGCGTGGTTTATGGGCAGAAGAAAGTTGTAATGGTGAAAAATAGTATATGGACACACTGCGCTTTCTCATTGGATATGTTTTAAAAATCGCATTTGCACTTTTCTTGGCAGCTTTTCTTATTTGGGTAATAACGCTCTTTATTCCTGGTGTTACTTTAAAGTCACTTGTGCCATCATTTTCTGATACAAAAAAAGGAACATCAACAGATTGGCTTCCTTCACCAAAGGCATATCAAGGGCTTTTTGGAAAAATGTCTCCTCCAAATGAATATACAAATGTATATGTGCATGGAAAAGCATATGACGGGTATGGTTCTTCTACAGGGTCGTACAGCTACTCTTCGGCAAGCTTTATTACCTACACTTCTACAGGGACCGCTGTACAAGGTGGTGGAAAATATAATGCTGAAAAAGGGGTTATTGAGTATGGAGAACGTGCTGCCACAACTACAGAAGAACGAATGCTGTATGTACGTAACTTGTCTATTTATCAAGGAGGGTTGCTTGAAAGTGGACTTTCTTTTGTGGGGGAAGTGCGTCAGACTATGGTGAAAAATGGTATTTTCCCACTTGTGCTTGTCGATAAAGATCGTCGTGTGATAGGTATATCAACAGCGCGTGCCACAAGTGATTGGAGTGTGCCTGGATGGACTCGCTTTGAAGCAAAGATCACTCATCCTGTTCCGTACACTGGACCATGCGCACTTGTGTTTGAACAAGCTCTCACCCAAGAAGAGAGAAGCAGAACTCCAGTACGTGTACCTCTTGCGATGAACTGCAAAGGAAGATAAGTGCAGTAATTGGTTAAGAATATAAATGTAAAAAGCTGCGCACGAAGTGCGCAGCTTTTGAGATCTCAGTGCATCGAGTGCAACCACTCGATCACGTTCTCTTCATCTTCCGGATGAAGACCGTGCTGCAAACTTTTGTTCGCAAGTAAGTCCTCAACCCATTCTTTCGAAGTAGGGAAGCGAGAATTATTTTGTTTTTTTTTCTTTTTTCTTTTGACACCGCTCACCTTACCTCCGATCGAGGATATGAATGCGCGGACACGTTCGGGAACTTCATGGTAGCCACCGTGGTAGCCAAGCGCATGAGCTGCAAGCTTCATGCGGTAACGGAAGTCTCCGTCGTACTTCTGTGCTTGATCGAGGAGGGCTCGGCCAAGCTTCTTTTCGTGCTCGTTAAACCCGAGCACAACTTTTGCTTTGGGCACAGGACACCTCCAAAAATAAAAAGAATTGTGGAAGAACCAACTAAAAACAGTATACCATTTTAATAGTATACTGTCAATAGTTTCCTTATTGTATAAGGGTTTTTTGGTAGAAATTACGCTGTAAGACGATCAATTACCTGCTTCACAAGTGCTCCGTCTGCAGTGTCTCCAAGCTCCTTACACATCATTCCGATGAATTGACCTTTCTTAGTAGGGTCAAGTGGAGATTCTGCGAGCTTTGCAGCTACACGAGTTTCAATTTCTGCTTCAGGCATTGCTTCAGGAAGGAAAGATTCGATCACTAGAAGTTCTGCTTGCTCATCTTCTGCAAGTTCTGGGCGTCCTGCAGCTGAGTACTGATCAATAGAATCTTTACGCTGCTTTGCAAGGCGCTTTACTACCTTCATGCAGTCCGCATCAGAAAGAGGGTCTGTTGGTGGGCGTCCTTGAGTAACGAGTTCATTTGTAAATGCTGCTAACATCATGCGAATTGTTCCTACACGAACAGTATCTTTCGCAATCATTGCAGGCTTAAGTTCTGCTTTAATTTTTTCTTGCATAGTAGTAGTGATTATATCATAAAAGGAAAAAGCACCTCCTTGGTTCTCTTACGAGCTGCAAAAGGGGGTGCTTGATACCTGATTCGTGTCCCGGGGTGCCATCGCTATGTGCATTACCCTCGAAGAGACTTTCGCTGGCCCATCATGCTTTCATGACGTCCGTTTGTGCATTTTCAGGTTGGTGTGGATTTTGGGTGCTCCGTAGCTTCCTACGCGCTCGTTTTTAGCGAGCACAAAAGCGAACGGACATCCACTGAGTATTATTAAAGAGCAAGTGAAGCAAACGAGTGCTTCACAATGCATACTATCATGCGTGATATACTTTTCCAATATATGTCACCACTTTTTATTACACTTATCTGTATTGGAATTGTTATTGTTGCACTGCTTCTTGTGCTTATTTTTAGAAAACAAGATAAAGATGAAGAGCAGGATCAGTCATTTCTCCTTCTTCAGGATCAGCTTGAAAAACTTCGCGCAACCGTAGAAGGGAAACTTGAACGCTCCCAAACAGATCTTCATCAAGCTCTTCATCGTCAGAACACTGAGTCGACACGTCTCATTCAGGAAATTACAAAAGAGCTTACCGAAGTAAAAGAGGGGAATAAGCAAGTGTTTTCGATGACAGAACAGCTACAAAATCTTGAAAAAGTACTCACTCATCAGAAGCAGCGTGGAAATCTCGGTGAAGCATCGCTTGAACTTATCTTATCTAACATGCTTGCGCCAGGTCAGTATGAAATGCAGTACTATTTCAAAAACGGTGAAGTAGTAGACGCAGTAATTCATACCAAAGAGGGGATTATTCCAATTGATGCGAAGTACTCACTCGATAACTATCAGCGTCTCATGAACGCAGAAGATGAAGAAGATACTGCGTACTTCCAGGATGAATTTAAAAAAGATATTAAGCTTCGTATCGATGAAACATCTAAGTACATCAGACCAGAAGAAGGAACGCTTCCATTTGCCTTTATGTTTATTCCGGCCGAAGGAATTTATTATGATCTTCTTATAAACCAAGTATCACGCGGTGCAGTAAATACTCAGAATTTAATTGAGTACGCTTATAACAAGCGTAAAGTGATTATTGTTTCTCCGACAACGTTTTACGCATACCTTCAGTCAGTACTCTACGGATTTAAAGCATTTAAAATAGAAGAGAGTGCTCGTCATATCGAAAAACGTGTTGAAGAACTTGGGCGACACTTAGCAGCTTACGAGGAATATATGAAAAAGCTCGGACTCACTCTTTCTACCAGTGTGAATCACTATAACGCTGCATATAAAGAACTGAAGAAGGTGGATAAAGATGTGCTTCGTATTACCGGTACGGATGCAGGTATTGATCCAACACTTATCGACAAGCCATCGTTTGAAGAGGAATAGAGAGGTAAGTAAAAGGAAAAATAAATGAAAGAGTCGGTTGTTCCCTTACGGGAACAACCGACTCTTTAAGTGTGCACCCTCATAGGTATATGAAAAGGGGAAAGTTGTTATAATGCAATATATTTGCTATACTGTCTAGTATTATGTCAAACGCTACGTATGCCTACGGCAAAAATCCACTTAAAGAAGCACTCTTATCGGCTGCTCGTACTGGTGTTTCTCCTATAGTAAGCATTTCAGTAACAAAGCGTGCGCTTGAAGATGGTGAACTTATGGGGCTTATTCAAAAGCATAAGCTTACGCACACTGTTGTTACAAAAGAAGAAATAGAAAGTGCTGTTGGACGTGACGCTATTCATCAGGGCGTTTTAATAACGCTTAATGAGAGAGCGCTTTACACTTCACTTGAAGAAGTTCTCTCTACGGTAAATAAAGATACAAACCCTGCCTTTGTCCTTATGGATGGACTTGAGGATCCTCATAACGTTGGAGCTATTATTCGTTCTGCTGTTGCTTTTGGTGCATCAGCTATTATTATGCCGGAGCATCATCAGGCACATATAAATGGAACTGTTATTAAGGCAGCATCAGGGATGAACTTTGCAATTCCGATTGTGCTTATAAAAAACGTAAACGCAACACTTCTTTCGCTTAAAGATAAAGGGTTTTGGACGTATGCTCTTACGGGAGACGGGGATACAGAACTTCATAAAGCACAATTTGATACTCCAACAGTGGTGGTAATTGGAAGTGAAGGTGAAGGAATAGCAAAGAAGACGCTTGAGCATGCGGACTTTAGACTCTCTATCAAGACTTCAGAGCTCTGTGAATCACTTAATGCATCAAATGCGGTTGCTGTGACTCTCTATGAATGGAAGCGTCAGCAAACTATATAAAGTTGTATAGATAAAGTAAAAAGCCGAGTAACGCTTCGCGTTACTCGGCTTTGCAATTCTTATGCTGTGGCTTCAGCTTCTTCCGCTGCCACTTCTTGGAAAACGAAGCGGTAGTGGAAGTCCTCATCGCTCACCTTCTTCGTGGCGATGCCGGCTTCGACGAGGCGGTCCAGGTGCTTCTTGAGGGTGTTTTGAGAAACACCTGTCATCCCTGGCAACCAAGAAAGGTGGAACCCTCCATGGAATCTGAGACGCTTGAGAAGCGTTTCCTTGAGGCCGTCTTTGTCGATCTCTTCTTGCCAGCCGGGAATGTAGTTAAGCTTCATAATTAAAGAACCTTAGGGAGTGGTAGCTATATATAATTATAACATTTTTACTAAAAAAGTCAATATCTTCATATTTCTCAATAAATGCTAGACTACCCTTAATGTTTTATCGATTTCTGCAACACTTTTCGAATGATATCGGTATCGATTTAGGAACTGCAAACACGCTTGTATATGTTCGTGGCCGAGGGATTGTTATTAATGAGCCATCTGTTGTTGCACTTAACACAAAAACAAGTCGCGTGGTTGCTGTGGGTATTGAAGCGAAGAATATGATGGGGCGTACTCCTGCGCACATTAAAATTGTTCGTCCTCTCGTTGATGGTGTTATCTCTGATTATGAAGTAACTGAAGAAATGCTCAGCTACCTTATTAATAAAGCAAATGAAATTGACAGAAAAGTCTTTCGTCCTCGTGTTGTTATTGGTATTCCTGTTGGTGTAACAAATGTAGAAATGCGTGCTGTGTATGATGCTGCAAAGTCAGCGGGAGCAAGTAGTGTGTACATCGTTGAAGAGCCAATGGCTGCAGCAATTGGAGTGCATCTTCCTATTCATGAACCTGTTGGAAGTATGATCGTAGACATAGGAGGCGGAACTACCGATATTGCAGTTATTGCGCTTTCTGGAGTTGTTCGTGCCAAAAGTCTTCGTGTTGCAGGGGATAAACTTACAGCAGATATCATTACCTATATGCGTGATGAGTTTAAGATGCTTGTTGGAGAAAAAACAGGAGAGCATATTAAGATGACGATTGGTTCTGCTCTTCCTGATGAAGAAAGTATGGAGATGAGTATAAAAGGTAGAGACTTAGTTACAGGACTTCCTCGTGAAGCGGTGATTACTGATGTTGATATTCGAGAGGCGATGTATTCATCTATTACTCAGCTTGTAGATGTTATTCGTGAAGTGCTTGAAACAACACCACCAGAAGTGCTTGCAGATATTATGCAAAAAGGGATTACTCTTGCAGGAGGTGGTGCGCTTATTCGTAACCTCCCTCAACTTCTTGAGATGCAGCTTAAGGTGCCTGTTACTGTAGCTGATGATCCTCTTACAGCAGTTGCTCGTGGTGCAGGGATTATTCTTGAAGATGTAGAGCTCTATCGAGATGTTTTAATTGAAAACACTGATGACATATCGTTCCGTTAATAAAAAACCAAGTGCATACAAAAAATATATTATTCTTGGAGTTATTGCGCTCCTCATTTCTTTCTTTTGGCCATCAGTAAAGAGCGGGGTGTACGCTGTTATTGAGCCGCTTCTTGTTTCAGAAAAGGACACCTCGAAATCTTCTTTTTTTGGAGTATATTTTTCTTCCAAGAAAGCACTTTCAGATGAGAACGCCCTTCTTTTGCAAAAAGTTGAAGAACTTGAAACTTCTCTTGCTGAAAGAGATGCACTTATTCGTATTTGGAGTGAGGTGTCATCTTCTTCAGTGTTTAGCTTTTCTCAAAAACCACCTATTCCTGCTTTTCCAATCATTAAGGACAGAACAGGTATGTATGGTACGGTTCTTCTTTCAAAAGGTTTTCGTGATGGTGTAGAAGTGGGGAATAAAGTGTATGTGCGCGGTGCGGAAGTGGTGTGTGTCATTGAAGAGGTGTCTCAAAAAACATCTCTCTGTAAGCTTCTTACTGCTCATGGAATGCGTACAGAAGCGGTAACAGCATCTTCGTCTATTGTGCTTACATTACAGGGGCGTGGTGGGCACTACCTAGCTGATGTGGTGCGAGATACTCCAATCTCTGTTGGAGAAAAAGTGTATCTTCAGGAAGACCAGATGTTAAGTGTCGGTACTATTTCTGAAATTTATAATAATAATCAAGATACTTCTTGGAGAGTTTTTATAGAAAGTGCACATAACCCTACTTCTGCTTCGGTTTTTTATGTACAACAAAACTAGTACTTCACGTTTTTTTACTATAGGAATTACAGGTCTTTTTGTTGCAGCTTTTTTATTTGACCTTATTTTTGGCACAGAACGTTACCCGCTTCTCACGCTTACTCTTTGTGGTATAGTTGTTGTATATGAATGTGTTTCGCCATATCTCTACGTTTCGCGCTAGGCGTGCCGCATCTCACGAAATTGATCCTGAGGATGTTTTTTTGGATTCAGAAAATATCTCCAACTTTGACATGAACCAAATGCAAGGACAGCTTGAGCGTCCTTTGGGTAAGCATGTTTTTTATATTGCCCTTCTTTTTTCTATTGCACTTATGGGGCTTTTTTCATACAGACTTTTTGCGCTTCAAATTGTTGAAGGGGATGCGTATCGTGAACGTGCTGATAATAATCACTTACGTAAGATCCCTCTTTTTGCACTACGAGGTACTATTTCTGATAGAAATGGAGAGCTTCTTGCTTGGAACTCAACCACTGATACTGTTGGAACAAGCTCGGCAAGCGCAACACCTTCAAATAACGATATTCCAAAACGAGTGTATATAAAAGATTCAGGATTTTCTCACTTGCTTGGCTATGTGAGTTACCCTAAACGTGATCAGTCAGGAGTTTTTTGGCAAGATGAATACATTGGAAAAGATGGAGTAGAGAAGCAGTATCAAGAAGCTCTTGCGGGAGTGCGTGGAGAACGTCTCATTGAAGTAACTGCGCGACATACTATAGAAGCAGAGAACGTTGTAGTGTATCCGTCTCACGGTGAAAATGTGGTGCTTACCATAGATGCTGGTGTACAAAAAAAGCTTCACGAAACAATACGTAGTCTTGCTCACGAAATAGGCTTCACTGGAGGTGCTGGAGTAATTATGGATGTCCATACTGGAGAAGTGCTCGCTCTTACAAGTTATCCAGAATATGATAATAATCTCATTACAAATGCAGACACCAAGGAAGAAAAAGCAAAAGTAGGGGAAGCGCTTGTTGATAAACGAAAGGTGTTTCTTAATCGTGCAGTAGGAGGGCTTTTTACACCAGGGTCTACAGTGAAGCCGTTTTTTGCATATGCTGCACTTGAAGAAAATGTTATTAGTCCAGATAAATATATTTATAGTGCGGGGCAACTCGTTATCAAAAACCGCTTCGGTGGACCAGATACTATTTTTAAAGATTGGAAAAAACACGGCTACGTGAATGCTCGCGAAGCAATCGCCGCATCATCGGATGAATATTTTTATCAAATTGGTGGTGGGTATAAAGATCAGCCAGGGCTTGGTATTTTACGCTTGGAGAAGTATGCTAAGATGTTTGGATTTGCCACAACAACGGGAATAGATCTTCCAGGTGAAGAGCACGGTGTCATTCCGTCTCCTGAATGGAAAAAGAAAGTTTTTGATGAAGAATGGTTACTTGGAAATACCTATCACACAGCAATTGGACAATATGGATTTCAGCTTACTCCGCTTGAATTACTTCGTGCAATTGCTGCTATTGCAAATGATGGACATCTTGTGACACCAAAAGTATTACTACGTAAACCTGTAGAAAAAGAAGCAATTGAAATTGATGCAAAAAATCTAAAAATTGTACAAGAGGGTATGCGTATGGCAGTGACTGAACCAATCGGCATCGGAAAAGCACTTAATGTTAGAGACGTTTCTGTTGCAGCAAAGTCAGGAACTGCAGAGCTCGGAGTAAGTAAAGAACTTGTTAACTCATGGATTAGTGGCTACTTTCCTTACGAGAAACCTCGTTATGCTTTTGTGGTTATTATGGAAAAAGGAAGTCGTCACAACACGGTTGGGGCATCGTTTGTTATGAGGCAAGTACTTGAGTGGATGAGGGATAATACAGAGTACACAAAAGAGCTTCCATAAAGAGTTCTTGATTTTTCTTTTAAAATAAAAAAGAAAAATCCCTCTATTAAAGGGATTCTAGCTGTCATGATGTATGTTAGTTTTGATTTTATCTACTAAATATTTTTCTACAAACACCAGAAGAAAGCAAAAGAAAAATAATACAAAGAAAGCAATCCAGGCTATCAGATTTTGTTCTTGTTTGTCGGTATCCTTTTCGAGAAAAGATATTAAAAAAGCAAATACATAACAAGTCCAACCAAATTCCCTTAAGATTTCTCTACATTTTATGTAAAATCTTAGAAGAGGATTTTCTGCTTTATGTATTTCTGCAAGCCTTTCAAATTCTACTAATGTAGTATGCGTGGTGTAATGTAACAGAACGATAATCGCTTGCACTGAAAAGCAGCTTGCTGCTATAAGCAAAGCTCGAAACCAATGAACTGTTTCACTGTATTCAGTAGCTGAGACTGTTTTAGGAACACTGAGTAATAAACTAGTGATTATACTAGCACCAAGAAAAACTAATATAAGAAAAAACTTTTCTGGTTTCATAAAGCACCTCCAAGTTTCAAAATGAACACGTATAAATCATACTACAGCTTTTTTACTTTATGTCAATATTAAGAAAGTAAGAATTATATGGTATAATGGTAAGTATATATTTTATGGAATACTTAACTTTAGAAAAGAAGCAATTATTAGAAAGTGAGCTTGAAATGCTCAAAACTGTGCGCCGCAAGGAAATCGCGGACGCTCTTGAGTATGCAAAGTCTCTTGGTGACCTTTCAGAAAATGCTGAGTATCATCAGGCTCGTGAAGATCAAGCAAACTGTGAAGATCGTATCAGTCACATTGAACAAATCCTTAAAAACGCAGTTATCATGGATACTCATGAGGCTGGTGTTGTGAGTGTTGGATCTACTGTTACTGTACTTAAAAAAGGTGACAAAGAAGAAAAAACATACGCAATTGTAGGAAGCGAAGAAGCTGACTCTATTGCTGGAAAAATTTCTAACGAATCACCACTTGGACAAGCTCTTCTTGGAAAGAGAAAAGGAGATAAGGTGACTGTTCATGCTCCTAAGGGAAATATTGAATACACTGTTGTTTCTACTATCTAACTAAAGAGTAAACAAAGAGTGTAACTGCACATAAAAAGCGTGCCCTTCGGGTGCGCTTTTTACTTATTCTCAAAACACTATTCGAAAAAACTAAAAATCTTTCTACATTTACATAGGCAAGGCCTATGACATAGGCCTTGCCTATGTATTTTGTCTATAAAAACCAATAATTAATTACTAATAACGAACAACTATTGATTATCCACATAAAAAAGCTTTTTTAGGATAGAAGTGGGGTATAATGGGTCCTAGTGGGGCGAAGTGGGAGATTCGCTTTAACGGAGAATAGTATGCTTATCGGACAGTACACACACGACCTTGATCCAAAAAAACGATTGACGCTTCCTTCAAAGTGGCGAACTTCGTTAGGAAAAAAAGTGGTGGTGACAAGCGGTCTCGATTCATCGCTCTTTGTTTTTCCAATTAAAGAATGGGAAGAGGTTGCACAAAAACTCTCACAAGGGGGGTTTGGTAATCAAGATAACCGAAGCTTTAATCGTTTTATTTTAGGAAATGCATTTGAACTTGATGTGGATACTGCGGGACGTATTGTTATCCCAGATTCACTTAAAGAATTTGCACATCTTCTAAATAAAGTAGTGCTTGTTGGTATGTACTCTCGTCTTGAGCTTTGGGATGAGGCTACATGGAAGGCAAGCATTGCAAAAGTAAACGGTGAAGCAGATGTATTAGCGTCACGCCTTTCTGATATTGGAATTATTTAAAAACAAAAGCCATGCATATTCCAGTACTTTTACATGAATGTATAGAGGGTCTCGCTATCAAAGAAGGTGGAGTCTACGTTGATTGCACCACTAATCGTGGAGGACATAGTGTAGAAATCGCTAAGCGATTAGGAGAAGACGGAGTACTCATTTGTATTGATCTTGATAAGAGTGCACTTGAAGAAGCTCGCACACTACTTGAGACAGTAGAGAAGGGTCCAAAGATTCATTTCATTAATTCAAATTTCCGTCATGTATCTTCTATCTTAGCTGATCTTAAGATTCCTCATGTCGACGGCTTGCTTGCTGACTTAGGAATTTCTTCTCAAGAACTTGATAGCTCTGGGCGAGGTTTTACCTTCCGGTATGATGAGCCACTTGTTATGACATACGATTCTTCGCCTGACGAAGGAACAACGACCGCGTATGACATTGTGAACTTTTGGAGCGAGTCGACGATAGCAGATGTTTTGTTTGGATTTGCAGATGAGCGTTATGCGCGAAGAATTGCAAATAAAATTGTTGAACATCGAAAAGGTGCACCAATCAAAACAACATTTGAGCTTGTCGATATTATCAAAAGTGCCGTCCCGTCTCTCTATACACACAAAAAAATTCACTTCGCAACAAAAACATTTCAAGCTCTCCGTATGGCAACAAACGATGAGCTCGGAAGTATTAACGATCTTCTTGCTGCGCTACCAGAAGCACTCAACACTAACGGACGTGCCTGTATCATTACCTTCCACAGTACCGAAGACAGAATTGTAAAACATGGTCTTCGAACATTTGGGGACGTTGTGCGTATTATTACAAAAAAACCAATTATTCCGTCAAAAGAAGAAATTACCAGCAATCCACGATCACGAAGTGCTCAACTGAGAATCGTAGAAAGAATTTAATCACCGCCTAAAAGAAAAAGTATGAACGAAAAGTATTTCACTACAAAAGTACAAGAAAAGGTTATTCATGGAATGCTTTTTACCCTTGCTTTTCTTGCGGTTGTATACGTTAGTGTTTTACTTTCTCTTGTCTTTTCTGTGATTGAGCGAAAGCAAAATATGATTGCTGTACGTGAACTTTCTTCAGGGCTTTCAATACTTGAAACATCATACGCTTCAATCGTTGCTTCTATTACTGATGAAGATTTGAAGAATGCTCAATTTTCTCGTGTAAATGATGCTACGTTTGTTGTGCGTAAGGATGATATAGCAAGTTATACTGTGCTCTATGCACGCTAGTACTGTAGACCTTTCAAAAGACCAGGACCTCAGATCGCGAGACAGAATAGACATCGTGATCTTGTTTTGGGTATTGATAGCTCTTCTTGTTTTGGGGCGCGCTTTTTATATTCAAGTTATAGAACATCGCTATTACACCGATCTTGCTGAGAAACAGTATGTTTCTAAGATTCCAAAAAACTTTGAACGTGGAAGCATTTACTTTTCTCACTATAAAAGTAGTCCTGTACCCGCCGCTCAGCTCAAAACAACGTATCGTATAGCTATTGATCCCGCAACAATTGGAGATAAGGAAAAGATATACTCCGTACTTTCAGAAACTATTCCTCTTAATAAAGAGGAGTTTATGGTAAAAGCTTCTAAGGTGGATGATCACTATGAAGAAATAGCAAAAGATATTTCTGAAGAAAAAGTAGAAGAGCTTCGTAAAAAAAAGCTAAAAGCCGTTTCTTTTGTTAAAGATAATAAAAGAACATACCCACAAGAGTCTGTTGGTGCTAAGATGATTGGTTTTGTGGGGAGTGATGGTATTTCGGTTCGTGGTCAGTACGGACTTGAGCGTTACTATGAAGACATTCTTTCAAGAAAAAGTAATGATACTACGATTAATTTTTTTGCTGAGCTTTTTACTGACATAAATACAACACTTATTTCAAATGTTGATCAGCAGGAGGGAGATATTGTACTTACTGTTGAAGCTGAAGCACAGCGTGTGCTTCATCAGACGCTTCTTGAAACAAGGGCTGCATGGAATTCAGATGTAATAGGGGGAATTATTATGGATCCAGAAACAGGAGGGATTATCGCTCTTGATGCTCTTCCAACGTATAATCCAAATACTTTTACTGAAGTAAAAGATGGTTCTGTATTTCTTAATCAAAATATTTCCGGAGTATATGAAATGGGAAGTATTATAAAACCACTCACCGTAGCCGCAGCACTTGATGCTGGAGTTGTTACAGAAGATACAACCTATACCGATACCGGATTTCGCGATCTTAACGGTTACAAGGTTAGAAATTTCGACGGTAAACCGCGTGGTGCTGGTACAAGTATGCAGACAATTCTTGACAAGTCACTTAACGTTGGTATTGTATTTTTGGTAGAGAAGCTTGGTATTCCAAAGTTTCAAGAATACTTTAAAAAGTTCGGTCTCGGTCTTGAGACAGGAATAGATCTTCCCGGAGAAGCGAGCGGTCTTACAAAAAACTTAGATAGTTCGGTGCTTGTAGATAGTGCAACAGCTGGATTTGGACAAGGTCTTGCTATTACTCCTATTCAGACAGTGCGAGCGCTCGCTACATTAGGAAATGGTGGCATCCTCGTTTCGCCTCATATTGTTGATAGTATTGTGTATCAAAATGGTGACGTAAAAAAGATAGATCATAGCGTTACCGAGCGAGTGATGAGTGAAAAGACAAGCGAAGCTATTTCTCGCATGCTTGTACACGTAGTAGATACCGCACTTAAAGATGGAGCGTATAAAATGGACCGCTATACTATCGCAGCAAAAACAGGGACCGCACAAATGGTAAAGCCAGGTGGTGGCTACTATGATGACAGATATCTTCACTCACTCTTTGGATACTTCCCGGCATATGATCCAAAGTTTATTGTGTTTATCTTTCATAAGCATCCAAAAGGAGCCGAGTATGCCTCCGCTACACTCACTGATCCATTCTTTAAACTTGTAAAATTCCTCATCTCATATTACGAGATTCCACCGGATAGATAGGGTATAAAAAACGAAAACCCCGTTCGCTAATAGAAGCGAACGGGGTACGAGATTGACTTCTCAGCCGAGCACCAGGATTATGATGGGTACTGCCACCTTTGCCTTGCTCTTAACGGGTTGCAATAGATGCAACTTCGAGTACTTTTTTAGTATATATCATAATTACAAACTTGTCAAGTGTGTCTAAAAATGCTTTCCTTGTATACTCATATCCATGTCTATCAATCCTCTTCGTGTTAAAAATGTTACTTCTGCACCATATCAAAAAGGTGCGGTGGTGTATCGAATGTGTCGAGATATTCGCGCCCACGACAACGAGGCGCTTCTGTATGCTCTAGAGTATGCTCGCACGCATAATGCTCCGCTTATTGTGGAATATGTTATTTGGAATTACGTGTGGACTGGGGCGACACGACGTTTTTATGATTGGGTGCTTCCGTCTCTTAAAGAAGTGGAGAGCACACTTCGTGCACACAATATTCCGCTCGTCATAACGCTTGAAAGCAAAAAACTTTTTAGAGAAGCTACTTCAGCTAAAGCACCTGATGAGTACGGCGCAGTTATTTTCGATACACTTCCACTTCACTTCATGAAAAAGTGGAAAGAGAAAATGACGAGAGATAATCCGTCACTTCCAATTATTGAAATTGATGCACATAACTGTATTCCAGTAGAAGTACTTTCACAAAAACAAGAATTTGCTGCACATACCATTCGTCGTAAGGTACATGAGATGTTGCCAAAATTCCTAGAGTCATTTTCTGCGCTTACAAGCTATAAAGAAAATGAAGAGATACTGCAGCGTTATCCATCAATTAACTTTGATACTTTGAAAGAGAGTATTGTATGTGACGAAACTGTTTCTGGTCTCGGAGATTTTGTGCCAGGAGAAGCTGCAGCAAAGAAAGTCTTACAACATTTTCTTTCTTCTAAGTTAGATGAGTACGACGAAAAACGAAATGCTATTAATGAAGATGGTCAAAGTAACCTTTCACCATACATTGCTCATGGAAATATTTCACGCAGATATATTGTGCTTGAGCTACTTAAAAAAACAGATATAGCAATTGAACTTGCATTTGATCCTGTGCAAAATGGATCAAATGGGAAGCTAGGATCTATTGCTGCGTTTATAGAAGAGTGCGTGGTGCGAGCAGAGTTATGTGAGAATTTTTGTTTTTATAATTCTTCGTATGATGCTTATGAAGGATTTCCTGCGTGGGCAAAGGAGTCACTTGCTATAGCTTCTAGTGATACGCGAGAGTATGTGTATACATATGAAGCATTTAAGAATGTAAAAACACATGATGATGTTTGGAATGCGGCGCAGCTACAAATGGTGCATACAGGTAAGATGCACGGCTATATGCGCATGTACTGGGCAAAGAAAATTTTAGAGTGGACACAATCTCCAGAAGAAGCTATGCAGATAGCGGTAAAGTTAAATGATGTGTATGAATTAGATGGGCGTGATCCAAATGGGTACGCTGGGTGTGCGTGGAGCATAGGAGGGGTGCATGATAGACCATGGTTTAAGCGTCCAATATTTGGCGCTATTCGCTACATGGCAGTTTCTGGAGTAGAGAAGCGAGGAAAAATAAAAACATTCATGAATGAGTATCTCAAAAAAGGGGATACGTTATTTGAATAAATTAAAACGCAAGACATTCTCAGTCTTGCGTTTTGCTTTAGTAGACAAACGATGCAACAGTAAGGAGGGCCTCTTTATTGATATCGTGAAGCAAAAGGAGCTCATCAGGAGCAACCCTAAGAGCAAGTAGTTTTCTTCTTTCAGCCCTTTCTTGCCAGTAAAACTGTCCTGGTTCTTGTGGGTTGTATAAACAGTTTTGGTGAAGTAGTCCAGCGATTATTTGATTTGAAATAAGTGAATCTCTTAGTTTATAGCGCTCTGCACCCACAAACACTGTTGCAACAAGATAGTCTAGATGCTTCCTAGGGAAGGCTGACATCATTTTTCTCCATGAAATAACAAACTACTCTGTACACTACTATATCTCTTAAACGCTGTAAAATAGCACAGGTATGCTAGTATGGAATACATGAACGCACCTAAAAAAAGAGCGCACTCAAACGCTCAGTCATCATCACCAAAAAAAGAAGACACTTCTTGGGGAAAGGTGGCATCATGGTATGATTCACATCTTGAAAAGTCAGGTGATACCTATCATGAAAAAGTGGTACAACCAAACCTGCTTCGTCTGCTTGGGGATGTTTCTGGTAAAAAAATTCTTGATCTTGCCTGTGGTCAAGGGCAGTTCTCTCGTATGCTTCGTGAGAGTAAGGCATTTGTTACAGGGGTAGATCTTGGAAAAGAGCTTATTGCTATTGCTGAGACCCATAATGAGTCCATCAAAAAGACAGGTCTTCATAAAATTGTGTACCACATTTCAAGTGCTGATGATTTGTACATGCTTAAGGATAAAAGTTTTGATGCAGTGGTGTGTGTCCTTGCGTTACAGAATATTGAAAAGTTACAAAAGACAGTCGAAGAGGTATCTCGTGTTCTTGTGTCAGGTGGAACATTTACTTTTGTGCTCAATCATCCTGCATTTCGTAATCCTCGTAAAACTCGTTGGGGGTATGATGAAGATGAAAAAGTGCAATACAGAAGAGTTGATGAGTATATGTCTGAGTCGTCACTTAAAATTGACATGACACCTGGATCATTTAAAAATAAAAAGTTTACTGTCTCATTTCATCGTCCGCTTCAGGTGTATGTAAAAGCGCTCAGTAAGCATGGTTTACTTATCTCACGTCTTGAAGAATGGGTAAGTCACAGAGAGAGCGAAAAAGGTCCTCGTCAGGAAGCAGAAAACGTATCCCGCAAAGAAATCCCACTTTTTATGTGTATTTCTGCAACGAAAATATAGCTTCTTCTCCTGTTTCCTTTACTTATCTAAAATAGGATTGGTATAATGCCAAGTACTATGAAAAAAATGTCACATTTCTTTAAAACTCCACAAGGCAAGTTCATTGCTTCTGTGGCGGGGGTTTTGGTGCTTCTTTTTGGATACTACTTTTATGCAACTTCGGGAGACGCTCAGGCACCAGCTGTGCAGGAGGTTACTCTTTCAGAAAAAGATCATGTAAAAGGAAACAAAGATGCTGTGCTTACTCTTGTTGAGTTTGGTGATTTCCAGTGTCCAGCATGTGCTGCATTTGAGCCGCTTGTTCAGCAGGTAATGGCGGATAACAAGGATATTCTTAAGTTTTCATTTAAACACTTCCCGCTTATGCAAATTCATAAGAATGCACTTCTCGCAGCGCTTGCTTCTGAAGCAGCAGCTCAGCAGGGGAAGTTTTGGGAAATGCATGACCTTCTCTATGAAAAGCAAGAAGAGTGGTCAGGAACACTTACTTCACGTGAATATTTTATTCGTTACGCAAACACTCTTGAGCTTGATATCGCAAAGTTCACTAAAGATTTAGAGAACAAGGATCTTGAAGCAAAGGTGCTTGCAGAACTACGTGAAGGTGTGCGTCTTGGGGTACAAGGAACACCAATGTTCTTCTTAAACGGAAAGAAGCTTGAAGGTGTTCGTGATCTTGCTTCATTTAACAAAGCAATTAAGGATGCTCACGCAGAGCTTGCAAAGTAATTACGCAATCGTTGTATGATTAAAGAATTTCTCATGAAGCAGGCCGTAAAACACGGCACAAAAAATTTACCAAAGGAGCAAGCTGAAATGCTTCAAGCTGCGGTAGAAAAAAACCCTAAACTCTTCGAAACAATAGCGAAGGAAATTGAAGAAGTAAAAAAGACAGGTAAACCAGAAATGTACGCTGCGCTCGATGTGATGAAAAAATATCAGAAAGAGTTGCAGGAGCTTTTTCAGAAGTAGTGAGTAAAAAATTGCCCGCCTTATGGTGGGTGATTTTTTTATGACATACTTCATATATGAGTTATATTCTCTCACTGCTACCGCTTCCATGGCTTATGTGCCCCATTCAATTCTTCTTTGTATACGGGGTTATTTTCGATAGATCAGGGTATGACTTTTTAGGATATGTTGCTACAGATATTTTTACTTTTTTAAGCGATATATATGCAAAGCAGACAGTTGCAAAATAAAAGAAAATAAAGATATCCACACTTTTTATTTGTTGTTCTATTGATTTAGAACATATGTTCTATCATACTAGAAACATGAACGACAAAGATGTATTACAAACTTTTTTTACAGAAAATAGGCGTATGCCAACATACGAAGAGATGAAGTCACTCTTTTGTGTAGCATCCAAAAATACTGTTGCGTATCGTGTTAACAAACTTCTAGAAGAAGGATTTTTAACAAAAGAAGATGGAAGATTATCACTTGCGCAAATGGGTTCAGTGCTTGTGCTTGGTACCGTGCAGGCTGGATTTCCAACTGCTGCAGATGAAGATGTTGAGACCGAGCTTTTATCGCTTGATGATTTTCTTGTTGATAAAAAAGGGTCAACGTACATGCTTGAAGTTTCTGGGGAATCAATGAAAGATGCAGGAATTTTAGAAGGTGATCTAGTGCTTGTTGAGAAAGGTAAAACGCCTCGACCAGGAGACATCGTACTTGCTCTCGTTGACCATGAGTACACGCTTAAATATTTAGATAAAGAAAAAGGGCGACCGGTACTTATTCCAGCAAATAAAGCTTTCAAAAAAATATACCCAGATCCAGATACATTAAAAATCGAAGCAGTGCTAAAAGCAGTTATTAGAAAATATCGTTAACCATATAAAAACATGAAGCGAGTCTCTATTTCAATCAATCTCGTAGATACTAACAATCTAGACACTCTCGAATCATTTCAGTTTCTAAGTGCAAGGAGTAACTTTGGAGAAAGACTTACAAAACTTTCTTCTCTTATCGAGGTTTAGTCTCTTATCTCATTACTCACATTACAAAATTCTTTTACCATCACCATGTCACCATCTCGCGCTCTCATAAAATACACCGTAACAAGTACAAAAAACAGCTCTATTAACTATTCTCGTCGCATGTATGCAATTGTCAGACGTTACACTCCAGAAGTAGTGGAAGGTGGGAAAAATGAATGTTTAGGAGAGCTTACCGGACTACGTACATTTTTTAAGATGACCTATCAGGAGCTTGCAAAAGCTATACGCAAAGACCTTGAGAAAGAAATAGGAGTTACATGTTCTGTTCGTGTTGCTACAGAAAAAGAATTTGACGGGTACCTCAAAAAATCAAAGCCTACAAAAACTATCTCTACCTTCAATGAGATGAATACTCTCTTTACTGGTGCCTCATTTGTGGACTCTTCAGTTCGTCGTCCACTAAGAGCATCCCTTTCTTCAAAGAAGATGCGCCTCACTGTTCCTTATTTAGGGAAAGTTGCATAAACATAGATGTTATTTTTTGTATGAGAACAATCACCGCAATTACCTTTTGTTTATCTTTTTGGATGACACTCGCTTAGTTTGTTTATAGTAGTATAGAATTACTGCTTCTTTAGCGTGTATACTATAGAGTATGAAATTTACTCAGTTTGCCGCGTCTCCGAAAGGGCCATCTCAATCTCCTGAAAATCACCAGATAAAAAAAGGAAGTAAGGTTCGTAGATCGCCGCACAACCAAAATCCTCTTCGTCTTATTAACGGTCCAGAAAAACCTCTCCATAATAACGAACGTGAAATTATTGCTTTACGTGCAAACGTTAAACGCCTAACAGCCTTAAACGCTCTTCAGGAGCAGGAGATTAAAGATCTTACACGAAAAAACGAACACTTAAAAGCTTTAGCAGATCACGACGCTCTCACTGGTCTTCCAAATAGAAGAGCTTTTATAGAAGAACTTGATAGAGTAAAAGCTTTGTATGAACGTGAAAAAATGAGAACATACAGTCTTGTTGCGTTTGATCTTGATGGTTTTAAAGCAGTGAACGATACGTATGGTCACGAAGCAGGGGATGAGTGTCTTAAGTTGGTTGGAGAAGAGCTTCAGAAAGTAATACGAGGATCTGATTTTCTTGCAAGAGAAGGAGGGGATGAGTTTGTCGTCATCTTACCTAACACCGATGAATCCAATGCTCGTGCCGTAGGTGAAAAAGTGCTGCACACTATCGAAGAACAGGTGACCCTTCGCCTCAAAGAGCGTGGATATAACAGTAAAGTGTCTGCAAGTATTGGAGTGCTTCATGTGAGCTGTGAAGATAATCACGACATTAGTAAAGAAATGTTGTTAAAGTTAGCTGACTACACACGTTACGTTGTAAAAGCAGCAGGTAAAGGGGCTGTGCTTACGTTAGATGAAGCAAGACTTTGTGATACAGATAAGCGTCATTGGAAGTCTTTTGTTTCATCCCAAGAAGAGAAAAATATTTAAAGCAGGTGTTGTGTCTTTTTAAAATGTAAGTATTCTGGTAGAATCACTTCATTATGTCACTATCTATCGGAATCGTAGGGCTTCCTAATGTTGGAAAATCAACCCTCTTTAATGCTCTTACAAAAAAATCAGTTCCTGCGGATAACTACCCGTTTTGTACTATTGATCCATCTGTTGGTATTGTTCCTGTTCCTGATCCTCGTCTTGAGACACTTTCAAAAATGAGTGATTCTAAAAAGATTCTTCCTGCTGTTGTTGAATTTGTGGATATTGCTGGACTTGTAAAAGGGGCATCTGCTGGAGAGGGGCTTGGTAATGCTTTTCTTTCACATATTCGTGAGACGGATGCAATTGCAGAAGTGGTGCGTATTTATGAAAATGCTGATCTTATTCATGTCGAAGGAACGGTCGACCCACTTCGTGATATTGAAATCATTAATATGGAACTTATCTTGGCTGACATGCAAACAGTTGAGAAAAGGCTTCAGACTATTGGACGAGATATAAAACGTGGTGATAAAGAAGCTATTAAGCTTGAAGGGTTGCTACAGCGAATTAAGGTAACACTTGAAGAAGAAAAACTTGCAAACAGTATCGATTTTGATGATGAAGAAAAAAAGTTAGTACGCGAGCTCCACCTCATTACCATGAAACCATTTCTCTATGTGCTCAATAAGCAGCACGGGGGAAAGAATTTGGATGAAATGAATGATGATCGCTTTCAGAAGCTCACAGCTTACTTTAAGGAACATGGTTATCACTATGTGGTAGTGGACGCAAAGATAGAAGATGAGCTTAAAGAATTTGAAGGTGAGGAAAAAGAAATGATGCGTGGAGAGCTCGGGGCTCATAATAATGGCATTGATGGTCTTATTAAGGCAGGGTATGGCCTTCTTGGCTTAGAAACCTATCTTACAACAGGGGAAATGGAAACACGTGCATGGACTATTAAAAAAGGGTCTACTGCACCTCGTGCCGCAGCAGCTATTCACTCTGATTTTGAGCAGAAGTTTATTCGTGCTGAAGTGGTTGCGTATGATGACCTTGTGAGTGCTGGAAGTTTTGCAGAAGCAAAGCTTAAAGGAAAAGTAAGAACTGAAGGAAAGGAATATCTTGTACATGATGGTGACGTCATTGAGTTTAAAATCTAAGATCTTTTTATTACGTGCTATTGACTTTTATATAAAAATATGATATTCTAAAACATGAATTGGTCTTTGTTTTTCAATCACTTTTGCGCTTAAGTGCGTAAAGAGAATGACATGAACATTGCTGCCACTGAAACCAAAATGGTTTTCCGACGTGGAAAACCATTAAGCTCGGCACTGCTCGTGCAGAAGAGTTTGGGCTGGGTCTCTGTCCTCCTGAGGTTGGTCCGCAATTGCGTTTGCAGTACACTGATCACCCGAAGGGCGAAAGACTTATCATTGCGATGCTTCCCATCGCTGGCCTAAAGGGTGGTGACGGGTTATTTGTGTTGAGAGTTTTGGCGAAGGATTCTTTCTTGAATGTTGTAACGGAGATATCGACGAAGAAAGTTTCCCTAGCAATTGCGCAAAAGCAGACCTGATCTTTATTCGTCGCAAGGAGTGATGAGGCTTATGTCTCAACCCCGTACATCCGTAAGGATGTACGGGGTTTTTTGTACTTTGGTATGTATCAAATAGCTCCGAGCTTTTCCGTGAGAAAAAGCTTGCTGCAGGCTGACGAGCCGAGGCAGAGGAAAATTTCTAGCAAGAAATTATTCCGTCTTTTTCGATGGAAAGCTAAAAAGAAAAACAGAACTTGCTTTTAAAATATCTTTATTAGACAGAAAGGAGTGTTATAAAAAAGTATTTCGTTCTAATGAAATAAAGTACCAATTATGGTATAATAGAGCAATTGACTAGTTTTTATTTTTATTGTATTTTACTAAATTTATTATTTGATTTTACTTTTTTATATGGCTGCTAAAAAATCAGAAAAAGACATTGAGCATATTGAAAAAATCATTGTGCGCGGGGCACGAACGCACAATTTGAAAAATATTACAGTAGAAATGCCACGTCATAAAATGGTGGTATTTACTGGGCTTTCAGGAAGTGGTAAATCATCTCTTGCTTTTGATACCATCTTTGCTGAGGGGCAGCGACGCTACGTGGAGTCGCTCTCGGCGTACGCTCGTCAATTCTTGAATCAAATGCAAAAGCCAGACGTTGATGAAATTGTAGGCCTTTCTCCTGCAATTTCTATTGACCAGAAATCAGCTGGACGCAACCCTCGCTCAACAGTGGCCACCATTACTGAAATTTATGACTATCTCCGTGTGCTCTATGCGCGTGTAGGTAAGCCATACTGTGTGGACTGTGGTGCAAAAATTAAACGTCTTACAAATGAAGAGATCCTTCACTTTATTATCGATAAGGTAAAAAACGTTGACTACAAAAAAATAAAAACAGAACTCGTGGGGGTAGAATTTTCACATGCTGAAATTCACATTATGGCACCACTTGTACGTGGACGAAAAGGGGAGCATTATCAGATGCTCTATGACTGTCTTGGACGAGGGTACACTGAAGCGGTAATTGATGGAGAACGTAAAAGTCTTCGTGAGCAAATCATTCTCTCAAAAAATAAGAAACATGAAATTTCTATTGTTGTAGACTCTATTTCTCTTGATGAGCTTCGCAACAAGCAGACAGAAAAAGATGCTCTTACTCGACTTTCTGAAGCGATTGAGCGAGCTTTTGAAGAATCAAATGGTCTTCTTGAAGTAGAAATTCTTGGCGAAAAAACCATTATGAGTAATAAGTTTTCTTGTGCAGAATGCGGATTTTCTTTCCCAGAAATTGAACCGAGACTCTTCTCTTTCAACTCTCCATACGGAGCGTGTCCAACATGTAATGGGCTTGGTACTAAGTATTTTGGCGGACTTGATGAATGTGATGATTGTGGAGGAAAGCGTCTTCGTAAAGAGGCTCTTCATGTATACCTTGATGATGTAGAAAAAATTAACATTGTAGATATTACAGCGCTTTCTATTAAGGATGCACAAGAATATTTTGCACGTATTCCGCTTAGCGAAAAAGAGCAAGAAATTGCAGCGGTGGTGATCAAAGAAATCGAATCTCGACTTGAGTTTATGCTTAATGTTGGACTTGATTATCTTGCACTTAATCGTAAAGCAGATACTCTTTCAGGAGGTGAAGCACAGCGTATTCGCCTAGCGTCTCAGCTCGGCTCGCAACTTGTAGGAGCTCTCTATGTGCTTGATGAACCAACAATTGGTCTTCATCAGCGTGATAATGATCGCCTCATTAAAACACTTACTCACCTTCGTGATATCGGTAATACAATCATCATTGTAGAGCACGATGAAGACACCATCTTTGCATCTGACTATATTGTGGATATTGGACCTAAGGCTGGAGTGCATGGAGGGGAAGTGATTGTCTCAGGCTGGCTTGATGAGCTCTTAACTGCGCCTAAAAATAAGTCAGGAAGTCTTACGCTTGCCTACCTTCGTGGTGAAAAAGAAATCCCTGTACCTCCACGTCGTCAGACGGATAAAGGCACTATTCGTGTTGAGGGTGGAAATGTCTTCAACATTAAAGATCTTAAGGCTTCTATTCCGCTTGGACGTATGAATGTGATCACAGGAGTGTCTGGTTCAGGTAAAAGTTCTTTTATGTATGAAATTTTGTACAAGAACTTACTTGCTCGACTTGAGAAACGTCACAGAACAGTAAAGATTTTCAACTGTGAAAGTTTTACTGGGACAGAGTACGTCTCACGTGTGGTAATGATTGATCAGTCTGCTATCGGACGAACTCCACGTAGTAACCCTGCTACATATACCGGTGCTTGGACACATATTCGTGATCTCTTTGCAGAAAGTGAAGAAGCTCGCGTGAGAGGCTGGAAGGCGTCACGGTTTTCTTTTAACGTAAAAGGTGGACGTTGTGAAGCGTGTCAGGGAAATGGTGAAATTGCAGTAGAAATGCACTTCCTCCCAACGGTGTACGTGCAGTGTGATGTATGTCTTGGAAAGCGCTTTATGAAAGAAACACTTGAAGTAAAGTGGAAAGGAAAAAGTATCTACGATATTTTGCGTATGACCGTGGAAGAAGCGATGACATTCTTTTACGATATTCCTGCTATCTACGATCGTATCAAATCGCTCCATGATGTGGGCTTGGATTATCTCGAGCTCGGGCAGTCAGCGACAACTCTTTCTGGGGGTGAGGCGCAGCGTGTAAAGATTTCTTCTGAGCTCTATCGCCCTCATGTTGAGAAAACTATTTATCTCCTCGATGAGCCGTCCATCGGGCTTCATTATGAAGATATTGCAAAACTTATCGACATTCTTAATCGTCTCGTTGATAAAGGAAATACTGTAGTCTTGATTGAGCACAACCTTGATATTGTGAAGTCGGCGGATCATATCATCGATATTGGGCCAGAAGGTGGAGTAGGAGGTGGTAAGGTGGTTGCAACTGGAACCCCAGAGCAGGTCGCAAGTAACCCAAATAGTTACACTGGTCAGTATCTTAAGAAATTACTTAAAAAGAAAAAAGATAAATAAATTGACACAATAAAAAAAACGGCGCCTATGGCGCCGTTTTTTTTATTGTTCTCTTATCTAAAATAAAAAACCGCCACGAAACTTTGTTCGTAAGCGGTCTTGTGCTCAAGGTTTAGTACCTTGATGCCGGGAAGAGGTGAGGGGTGCCGTTTAAGTCACCACCGTCTCCGTAGTGCACACGTGCATGCACTCCGATAAGCGGAGGTTTTCTTTGGATAAAGCAGACCGCCTTACCGTCAGTGTCTTCTCCACGAGGATTTTGTTTGCATTTTTCCACGTTGAGACATCCGAAGCAAAGAGGGTTATTTTGGTTTTTACCCATGGACAACTCCTTTGTCTTTGTTTGGAGAACTGAAACCAAGACCTGCTTCACACTCAAAGTAATCAAGCGCTTCAAGGGTATCTGCAGGGATATTGGAAGTTCCTTGAGGGGGAGGCTTCTTCCACCAGGCTCGTGGAGTCTTTGGGGGACGGTTGCGTTGTGGACCTTTCCATTCTCCGAGTGACCACTTCATCTTCTGATCCTTTCTTGTAATGTGCTGTTTATATCCCACCAAGGTGTGTCCATACAAGTCTGTCGCTTGGTTTGGTTGCCGAAGGGGATTATTTATTATACAATATATTGAATGAAAAAGCAAGACCTCGAAAAATGTCTACTTCCTGATAATCCAGGGGTATATTTTTTTAGAGATGAAGACAGTAACATTTTGTATATCGGAAAAGCTACATCACTTCGTGATCGCGTACGAAGTTACTTCAGTAAAGATCTTGTAGAGACGAGAGGGCTGCGTCTTGTAAGTATGGTGACCGCTGCGCATACAGTAACTCATCAGGAGACAGAAAGTGTGCTTGAGGCGCTCTTACTTGAGAGTAAGCTTATTAAGGAGCATAACCCTCCGTATAACGTTAAGGAGAAAGATAATAAAAGTTTTACTTGTGTTGTTATCACTAAGGAAACTTTTCCTCGAGTGCTTTCTATGCGCGTGCGAGACTTTGAAAAAAAGTTCACCAAAAAAGAAGTAGCCTACGTATACGGTCCTTTTGCTTCAATGTCTTCCCTTAAGGAGGCAATGAAGATTATTCGTAAGATGTTTCCGTATCGAGATACCTGTGAGGCAGAATCAGTGAAGCCATGTTTTAATGCTCAGGTAAAGCTTTGCCCGGGTGTGTGTGTAGGAAGTGTTAGTGAAGCTGAATATAAAAAAACGGTACAGAATATTCGCAAGCTTTTTGAAGGTAAAAAAACAGAACTTAAAGCTTCACTTACAAAGGACATGAACGACTATGCTAAAAGACAAATGTTTGAAAAAGCTTTAAAAATAAGGAATACTCTCTTTGCTCTCGATCATATTAAAGATGTATCGCTTATTAAAGATGATGATATTGTGTCTTTTAAAACGACATCATTTCGCATTGAAGCTTATGATGTTGCTCATATTTCAGGTTCTTATAGAGTAGGGGTAATGGTAGTGGTAGACGGCAAAGAAAAAGAAAAAAGTGAGTATAGAAAGTTTAAATTAGAGGAGTCTATAAATAATGATTACGCTGGATTAAGAACGCTTTTAGAGCGACGTTTTTCGCACGCAGAATGGCGGTATCCAGATCTTATTGTGATAGATGGAGGAGATGCTCACAAAAAAGTAGCTGAGAAATTTTTAGCAGAAAGGAACCTTCTCATCCCTTGTGTGTCAGTAGTAAAAGATAGTAAACATAAGGCAAAAGACATTCTGGGGGATAAAGTACATGTGGATTACCATAAAAAGGAAATACTTTTGGCTAATGTTGAGGCTCACCGTTTTGCGATCACTTACCACAAGACCTTACGAAACAAGGTGTTGTAGGTGCACTCTAAGGAGGGGTGTCAAGAGAAAGTGTTGACATCAAATACAGGGACAAAAAAATGGCTTTTAGGTAAAAAGTTGTACACTGTAGTCATTAGTAAATGATGTAAATATTTATGGCTATTCTGCAAATAATTAAGAAAAGAAATGGAGATATTGTTCCTTTTGATGTTGAAAAGATTGAAAGAGCGGTTAAGAAATCATTTGTAAGTGTTTTGCGTGACGAGAAAGCAGCGGTCGCAAAACACCTCTCGGAGCTTGTGGCTAAAGAGCTTGAGCTTGAAGCTCTTACTCGAGATGAGTATGTTCCTTCTGTGGAACACACTCAGGATTTGGTGGAAAAACATATTATGGGAGCAGGTTTCTTTGACGTTGCAAAAGCCTACATCATTTATCGCTACGAACGATCAAAAGAACGAGAAGAAGAACGTGCCGAAACACTTGAAAAAGTAGAAGAAGGGGGGATCTATATCACTAAGAAAAATGGAATAAAAGAGCGGTTTAACATCGAAAAAGTAAGAAAGAGTGTTGAGTATGTTGTAAAAGGATATGAAAAAGATGTTAACGTTGAACAGATCGTTAATCAGGTAAAGCTTGAAGTGTACGAAGGTGTCCCTACTCGCGATATCAGTAAAGCTCTTGTTATGACGCTTCGCTCAATGATTGAGCAAGATCCTGCGTACTCATACGTTGCATCTCGTATGATTCTCAAACAAATTGATGAAGATCTTTTTGGTGAACACATTAATTACACAACGCTTGAAGAAGATTACAAAAACCTTTTTGTGAAGAGTATTGAAAATGGAGTAGAGAAAGGACTTCTCGACGCTCGTATGCTTAATTTTGATCTTAAGCGCTTGTCATCTTCTATTGTGCGTTCACGCGATGAGCTTTTTATGTACCTTGGGTCACAAACACTCTATGAGCGCTATCTCGTTCGTGATGTAGAGGGGGACGGAAAGATTATTGAGAACATTCAAGGATTTTGGATGCGTATCGCCATGGGTGTTGCACTTGCAGAAAAAGAGCTCGACAGAACATCAAAAGCAATTGAATTTTATGAAGCGATGTCGACACTTCGTTTTGTGCCATCATCACCAACACTCTTTCATGCTGGAACAAAGCACCCACAGCTCTCTTCTTGTTACCTTAACACCGTAGGAGATTCACTTGAATCTATTTTTAAGGTATATGCAGATAATGCCCAGCTTTCTAAGTGGGCGGGAGGTATTGGTACCAACTGGACACAGGTGCGTGCATCTGGCGCTCTTGTGAAGAAGTCAGGTATTAAGTCAAACGGTCTTGTGCCATTTCTCAAGATTGCAAACGATGTAACTGTTGCCATTAACCGCTCAGGACGTCGTCGTGGAGCAACATGTGTATATATTGAGAACTGGCATTATGATATTGATGAATTCCTTGAGCTTCGTAAGAATACAGGAGATGATCGTCGTCGTACTCATGATATGGATACAGCACTTTGGATTTCAGATCTTTTCATGAAGCGTACTCAAAATGATGCAGATTGGACACTCTTTTCTCCAGATGAAGTACCTGAACTTACTGAAACATATGGTAAGGTGTTTGAAAATCACTATGAACGTTATGAAGCTCTTGCGAAAGAAGGGAAGGTAAAGGTATTTAAGACAATTAAAGCGCGTGATCTTTGGCGAAAGATGATCACCATGCTCTACGAAACAGGTCACCCTTGGATTACGTTCAAAGATCCTTCAAACATTCGTTCACCGCAGGATCATGCTGGTGTGGTACACAACTCAAACCTCTGTACAGAAATCACTCTCAATAACTCATTTGAAGAAACTGCAGTATGTAACCTCGGATCTCTTAACTATCAGCGTCTTATGCGTGACAACAAGTTCGATATTGATCTTGTTGCTGCAACTACAAAGACTGCTATTCGTATGCTCGATAATGTTATCGACGTTAACTACTATCCAACAGTTGAGGCGAAGAATAGTAACATGAAGCATCGCCCGATCGGACTCGGCATCATGGGCTTCCATGATGCCCTCTATATGATGAATATCAACTTTGATTCTGATCAGGCAGTTGCATTTGCTGATGAATCAATGGAAATTATCTCATACCATGCAATTCTCTCATCTTCAGAGCTTGCACGTGAACGAGGTGCGTACTCAAGTTTCAAGGGAAGTAAGTGGGATAGAAATATTTTCCCAGTAGACACACTTAGTCTTCTTGAGAAAGCTCGTGGAATAGATATTCCTGTTTCAAAGACAGGTAAGCTTGACTGGACTCCTGTGCGAGCGTCAATAAAGCAGTATGGTATGCGGAACTCAAACACCATGGCTATGGCACCAACAGCAACTATCTCAAACATTGCTGGGTCTGTACCATGTATTGAACCTATCTATAAGAACATCTACGTAAAATCCAATATGAACGGAGAGTTCATTATCATTAACCCATACCTTGTTAGTGATCTTAAGGCGCTTAATCTTTGGGATTTCGAAATGATTGGGCTCCTCAAGTACAACGATGGATCTGTAAAAGATATTCCTCAAATTCCTGCTGCGCTTAAAGATAAGTACAAAGAAGTATTCCAAATTGATCCTTCATGGCTTCTTAGGTCAGCTGCGGCTCGAGGTAAGTGGGTAGATCAGTCACAGTCACTTAATGTCTACTTTGCGGGCACTTCAGGACGTGAACTTGCGGGTATCTACGAATACGCATGGTCTCTTGGACTTAAGACAACTTACTATCTTCGTTCTCTCGGAGCATCACAGGTAGAAAAGAGCACAGTGAACGCTGTAGAATTTGGTTCAACACATAAGCGTGAGACGGGTGCTTCTGCCGGATCTCCGATTTCTTCTGAGGCTATCACTTCTGCTTCATCTACCGTTTTTTTAACTGCTGTAGCATCAGCTGTTACTCCAAAAGTTGAACAGGCTATTGGCCAAGTATCTGCTCAGGCGTCTCCAGTTACTCCTATTCCTTCACCTGTACAACCTGCTCGCGTGCAAGAAAAAGTAGAAGCTGTAGCGCCTAATCTAAAATATAAAATCACTGTCATGCCAGAAGCAACATGCGATGGATGTCAATAAAAGATAACTAAACACTTACAGTGTATTTCTAAAAAATGAGATATACTACCTTCACTATGCAACCACAACCACTAACAAATACAACACCACACACACCAATCATCGACCGCACAGCGGGGCGTGTAGACGTGAATAAGCGTAAGATTATTAACGGAGAAGGGGCTGACGTTGTTCAGCTATGGCCTATCAAGCATAAGTTTGCTTGGGATGCGTACAACGTTGGAAACTCAAACCACTGGCTTCCAACAGAAATCAGTATGCAATCTGACATTGAGCAGTGGCGTGCACAGAATGTGCTTACCGATGATGAGCGTCATGCATTTCGTATGGTGCTTGGATTCTTCACAACTGCAGACTCAATCGCTGCAAACAATCTCGTACTTGCTTTCTACAAGCACATCACTTCTCCTGAAGCCCGACTCTTCCTCCTTCGTCAGGCATATGAAGAAGCTATTCACACTCAAGCATACCAGTACATTGTGGAGTCACTTGGTCTTGATGGAACAGAAATCTTCAACATGTATCGTGAAGTAGACGCCATCTACAACAAAGATGAATTTATCCTTTCTTTCAACGAAGGAATCTTTGACCCTAACTTCAAGACTGGGACATTTGAAAATGATCAGAAATTCCTCGAGAACATGTGTGTGTTCTCGCTTATCCTAGAAGGAGTGTTTTTCTACTCTTCATTTGCAGTGATGTTTGGATTCCAGCGTCAGAACAAGCTTGTTGGATCTGCAGAGCAGATTCAGTACATCATGCGTGATGAAAGTGCTCATATGAACTTCGGCATTGATATGATTAACACTATTAAGGAAGAACAGCCAGAACTTTGGACACCGCAGTTTGTAGAAAGATTTGTGAAGCTTATGCGCCAAGCAGTAGATCTTGAATACAAGTTTGCGACAGAAGTATTCCCGCGAGGAATCTTTGGTCTTAATGCGGACGGATTTAAACAGTACATTGAGCACATTGCTGATCGTCGTCTTGCGCGCGTTGGTATTGAGCCAATTTACGGATCATCAAATCCATTCCCATGGATGTCAGAAGCGGTGGATCTTAACAAGGAGAAGAATTTCTTTGAGACACGAGTTACTGAATACAAAGTAGGGGGAACCTTAAGCTGGTAATCTCTTTGTGATTCTCTAACCCAATCTACTTTGTTGCGTGAAAATTTTTCTCCACGCAATGTACTACTCGTACATTTTGGTCGAAAAATTTTCACGCGCCGCGTATCTTGGGTCATATAATCACAAATAGTACCCCAAGTTCTTGAGATATATTTATGTCTTATATTTAATTAGTATGAATAGAGAAGATTTAACAAATCACATTAAAGGTTCTTATCTTAAAAAACAATACCTCGAATCTTTTCTTGTCCAAAGTGCTTATATAGAAGGCTTACTTAAATTGTTGGCAGATTATTCTTTTTGGGATCAAAATAAGGAAAAAATAAAGGAAGGAGGAAAAATGATCTTAAACTTACGCAAAAGAGTTGGTGAATTAAGTTTAAGCGAGCTGGTAAAATTTTTGCACGAAAGTGATCTTATTGATAAAGAGCAGAAAGAATGTCTAAATAAATATAGATCAAAAAGAAATAGTGTTTTACGTGATCTTGTTAGTAAACTTCAGAATGCTGAACTTAATAATGAAATTAAAGAGGCATGTGATTTAGGTAATGAAATTATCACCAAAGATAATTTTAAAACTATTGAAAAAATTATTGATGAGCTCGAAAAGATTAAAATAGAAGCAGAAAAAATTGGATTAGAAGAAAATAAGCAGAAGATACTTTCTTAATTAAGGTTAAAATTATAACTATGAACACAACAGAATTAATTATTGAAGATGAGGTAGTGGGAGGAGGAGAAGAGGCGAAGGCAGGGGATATCGTGACGGTGCGCTATGTAGGAACACTTACTGATGGAGCCATGTTTGATGCATCACATAATCGTGGGGACGAAGGGTTCACATTTCTGCTCGGTAAAGGGCAGGTGATTAAGGGGTGGGATGTAGGAGTTGCTGGAATGAAAGTAGGAGGAAGACGTAAACTAACAATCCCTGCTGATATGGCATACGGTAATCGTGCGGTAGGTGGAGTTATTCCAGCGAACTCTACACTTATCTTTGAAGTGGAACTTCTTAAAGTAAACTAGTCGATAGTGTATAGGGAGGTCAGGAAAACAGGCGCGACCGAAGGTCGTGCCTGTTTTGTAATATCAATTATGTGTACCTATTTAGAAAAAAGAAAAAACCGAGATAAGGTGAGTGCTGTGACTTCCTTTATCTTCGGTTAGAAGGGTGGGTACCTATATGCCTATCATTGCGACCACGACGCTTTTCAGGACGAAGGTTACCCTAGAGCAAGGCCAGCCAATCGACTCCTTACATTTAACCCATCTAACAGCGGGACAGAGGCGAGGCTCACTATAAGAGGATGAGTCGGCCACATCTTTATAGGATTTATTGACGTTGTGTGATGGAGAGAACAAGCTCTCTCTTCTATAAGTGTAACATCTTAAAAACCTTTACACTAAAGGGTTTTTATGTTGACATTTAGTATCAAATATGCTATAATTATATACTGTGCATTGTTCTTTAAACAACTAAGGTGAGAGGAGAAAAGTATTCGCATCATCTGTTTTGCCACTCTTTGTTTTGTGGTTGCGCTCCTGTTTTTCTTGGCAGGATTTAGCAGTGAACATCTCTCGATGCTCTGGTACTTCTTCTCGGTTATCCTTGTTATCATTGGGGCGCTCCTGGTTGCGTTCTGTGTGGTAAGAAGGAATCGTCAAAAGTACTACACCTTCGACGCCGGTCATTCGGTCTAAAAAGCCCCCGTGTAGCTGTTTGCAAGAAACTTTGCTAACAACTACAGGGGGTTTTGTTGTTTTTGTAACAAAATATTCCTTCAAGATTAATGGAAATATGTATATACTATAGGGTATGCTTAAGGTCTCAACCAGTCTTCCAGATATTGTTGTACTTCGTGGAGGTAATCGCGATTTTAAACAATCTCTTACAGAAGGAGGAGAAGTTCTTGCTTCTCTTACAAAGATCGGCTACGAGCCTGTTGATGTACTTATTGGTAAAGATGGTGAGTGGACAGCGAGAGGTTTTCCGACTAACCCGCACGATATTTTTTCAAAAGCACATACTGTTGTTGATACAACAAGAATGAAAGGGCAAGAGTATCAGTCACTTGCTCGTCGCATGGGGGTGCCGCTTCTTTTTTCAGAAGACCATGATGTGACGCTTAATAGAGAAGATCTCTATCGTGTACTAAGGCAACAGGATATAAAAGTACCTGAGACATTTGTGGTACGAGCTCATGATCCGCTCGACGATAAAGTCTTTCGTCATCTTTGGACACATTTTCATACACCGCTTCTTATTCGTCCACTTATTAAAAATCAGGCAGTGCAGTCTAAGCTCATTAAACGTTTTCATGATCTTGAGGAAGTGCTCCGTAAGTATCACGAAGAGGGTATTGATGTTCATGTGCTTACCTATAAAAAACTACCAACAAGTTCAGTGGCAACACTTCCTCATTTTCGTAATGAAGAAATTTACACTTCAATGTGGGTAGACAGTTTTCAAGATGGAGATGAGCTCCCTAGTAAAAACTCACACCTACGATCTCATTTTCAGCCTCCAGAGTTTAAGAAAGAACATGTAACTCAGCTTGCTAAAAAAATTCATAAAGCGCTTGGTCTCAAACATCCGGCGTGTATTGATTTTGTGTATCACAACAATCACTATATAACTGTTAACGTAGACTGTAATCCAAGCTTAAGAAAAGATGGGCGTTTTGCTCAATCACTTGCAACAACTGGTGTTGAGACAGGACATTATATTCATGAACACATCAAACGTGAATTCGGTCGATAAGGCAATTTTAGGAGTAGTGTTATCTCTTCCTGTTCTTATGATTATCTTGTATTTTTTCGTAGTGCGCTAGTTTGTGTGGTAACTAGATATACTTCTTTTTAAATCTTTTATCTTCTAAAAGTTTCTAGTAGAAAATAAGAAAACCGCCCCTCTGGTAAGTATGGCGGTTTTCTTAAATCTTATTGGAAATAAGAGACGTCTTTGTTTGATGCGTACGGTTGCTTCTTTAAGCTTCCAACGTAACAACTTCTTTTTTGGCAGCTGTCTTTGTTGAAACCTTAGACGCTCCCGCTTTGTTGGCAGACACTTTCTTTTTTGAAGAAGGTGCTTGCTTCCCAGTTGTTTTTGAAGCCGCATCTGCTTTTTTATCGGCATCGACAATAGTTGCTTTTGTAATCCATTCTGCAAGCTTCTTTACTTGTGCCATGGCTACTGCTTTCTTCTCAAACTTTTCAGATGAGACGATGAGCTTGCCGTCACGAGAAAGAAGTTTGTACTGGTACATGCCTTTCTTGTCTTGATAGACTTCAAGGATTGTCGTCTTTGACATTCTTTTTTCTATTAAAAGCTGATAATGAAACAACTGCCTACATACAATTGTAACAACACTACGTGCTATACTCAAGAGGAAAAGTGATAGTTATTCACATGTCCCTCAATCATTTTTAGAAAAAAGAGAAGCCTGGTATGAGTGAAATATCTTACGATAATGATTTTATAAAAACAATTTTTTCTTTTTACAAGAAAAACGGAAGACATGATTTGCTTTGGAGGAAAGATATAACTCCATACAAAATACTTGTAAGTGAGGTAATGCTTCAGCAAACACAAGTAGAAAGAGTTCTTACAAAGTTCTCTTTTTGGATGAAAAAATATCCAACACTTGCTTCACTTAAAAAAGCGTCACTCACAGATGTTCTCATTTTATGGCAAGGTCTCGGGTATCAAAGAAGAGCAAAAGGGTTGTTTCTTGTCGCTGCTACACAAACAAAAATTCCAAGTAGGTACGAGGAACTTCTCCTCCTTCCTGGAGTTGGGCCGTATACAGCTTCTGCTGTAACTGCATTTGCCTTTGACACGTTTAATGAGCATCCTTTAATTGAGACAAATATTCGCACTGTTATTATTGAACATTTTTATGGTGAAAGAGAAGTTGTAACCGATAAAGAAATAGAGGCGGTTTTAAAAAGGCTTGCAGAGCATCCTGTAGTTAAGAAGCATGGTGCACGCGCTTGGTACTACGCTCTTATGGATTACGGAGCTCATCTTAAAAAGAATGCAGTGTCTCATAATATAAAAAGTGCTCACTACAAAAAACAAACCCCATATAAAGGGTCGCTACGAGAACTACGAGCAAAAGTACTTTTTGCTATTACTCACAAAAAAGATATTCCAAAAGACGAAAGGGTAGAGAAAGTGCTTGATGAGTTAACTCAAGAAGGGTTTATCAAGAAAACAAAAAAGACGTACAGTATTTTGTAAGCTCTCTAGAGAAGCTCACAGTCTTTAAGGAGGGTGTGCTTTTGTTTTTCTGTAAGAATATGAACTTGGCCTGATTTAAGTCCGTGAAGCACAAAAGACATAATGCGAACTCGCTTAAGTGATGAGACAGTTAAGTTAAGTGCGTTTAACATTCTTCTGATCTCATGCTTCTTTCCTTCAGTAAGAATAATTTTAAGAGAGTACCCTTCGTTGTAGATGGATACAGCCTTTACAGGAGCGTACGTTGCTTCCTGGGTATAAATACCACGCTTAAGAAGCGTAATAACTCGCGGTGTTGCTTTTTCGCGAATAGTAACCTCATATTCTTTTTCTCTTGCGTGACGCGGATTAAGAAGTGCATCAACTACACGATAGTCATTAGTGTAAAGGAGAAGACCTTCACTTTCTTTATCGAGACGACCAAGAGGTTCACATCCAAGGAGTGATGGAATTTTGCCAGTGACTTCACCTCGAGGTTTATGATAGAGAGCGTAGATAAGATCTTTAGCTACTATCTTTATGGTAACAACATCATTTTTCTTAACTTTGCTTCCTAGGGTCGCTTTTTTGTTGTTAATAAAAACATTACCTCCTTCAATGTATGTGTCGATAGTTCTTCTTGAACCTATTCCTTCATCACGAAGAAAGACGTTAATTCTTTTCTCAATATGATGCTGTGATGTAATTTCTTTCATAGTGGTTTCTTAGATTACAGTATACCTAATTAGCGAGTATCTTTCATAGGGAGAATATATGCAATACTCCACATGAGCGCACACCCAAGCACAATAAACATAAGTTGAGGTCGTTCCACAAGGAAAGGTGAAATTGCGATACCTGTTGTACCTACAACAAGAACCGCCATAGGGTGAGCATTAATGAAGAGTGCTGTAAGAGAAGAGTCCTCTTTATCTATTTTTTTAAAGTAGTAACTAAATGACATTGTTTCTACAAAAGATGCTCCGATTCTTGAGACAAAAAACACAAGCGCCCAAACCCATATAGCTGTGGTAGTAATAAATACACAAGCAAAAACCGTTACCACTAGAATGAGTATTCCAATAATGAGCATTTCTTTTTCTCCAAATTTTTTATCTGCAAGGTAGCCCAGTTCGTACGGAAGAACAACAAGCGGAATAAGTGCTATAGGAATAATAACAGTAAGATAACTTGTAAGAGGGACACCTATTGCTGTTAGGTAAAGTGGAGAGTAGATAACCATAACAGCATAAAAGCATTGCACCATAAATTCCCCGATAAGTGCAGCGCGTAAGTTTTTGTTTGTGAGTGCCACTTTACCTGCTTGCGTAAGACTTATTTCTCGATAGGCAGGTTCTTTAATATGGTGAAGATATTTATGTAAAAAGAAAAGATAAGGAACAAGAGTGAGTGCTGCTACGGTGTAAAGTGTTGCAAATGAAGAGTAGGTAAGAATAGCTCCTCCTATGATTGGAGAAATAAGTATTCCCATATTAAGGATAGCTAAAAAGATACCGCGAATACTTCCTACCTTTGCATGAGCACTAAAGCTTTCGATGAAAATATTAAGACAGATGTAAAGGAGCGTCTGAAGAACAAAGTGAATAATAAAGAAAACAGGAAGAAGATAGTGGTTGTCTGTGTGACCAAAGAGGGTGACGACGACAATCTCTGCAAGTGCAATACCGAAGGTAAACTCATAGGTGTGTACACGTTTGATTGTTTTTGCAATTCGTATTGAGGCAATAAGAGCAAGTAAGCTACCTATTACATATGTTGCACTCACTAATGATGAGTCAAAATATTTATGAAGATATGATGATGTTGCGTACACCGGAATAGCGTAGTGAAGCGCATACAAAAGCGTCATCGCATAGGTGACTAGAAGTAGTTTATTTCGGAGAATAGCATCCATAGGTATAGCTCAGTATATCAAACACTTTAAGCTCTTTTTCGTATAAATGTTGATAGAAAAACCTCTCTTTTAAAAGAGAGGTTTTTTCTTTTGTTTGTATTAAACAGTAATAATAACTGGAATAATAACTGGACGTTTTGCTGTTTTTTGGAGAAGGAACTTTGTGGTTGCTTCTGCAATGTCTTGCTTCATCTGATCGAGATTAGTGTATCCACCTTTAAGAAGAGCATCATCAATAATCTTCTTAGTGAGGAGTCTTGTCTGGTAAAGAAGATCTTGTGATTCTTTTAGGTATACAAATCCTCGAGAGATAAGGTCAGGAGATTTCTTAAGGGTATGAGTGTGACTATCAATAACACCGATCACTACAAACATTCCATCTTCAGCAAGTGCCTGACGATCACGCATGACAACATCTTGAATCTTACCAACAGATGTTCCGTCCACTACAATCATCTCGCTAGGAGCTTTTTCTTTTATGGTTGTAATAGTATTACCTTCATCACGAATTTCGATAATCATTCCGTTGTCAGGAATAACAATTTGCTCCTCAGGCATACCAAGCTTTCTTTCGAGATCAGCGTGAACGCGAAGCATGTAGTGGTAACCGTGAACAGGAATGAAAAACTTCGGATGGATTTTACGGTGAATCCAAGTAAGCTCGTCTGCATTTGCGTGCCCGGAAGAGTGAACGTCAGATGTTTTGTAGTGAATAAGATGAGCTCCTTGTCGAGAGAGTTTATCTTTTAAGTTTTGTACAGCACGTTCATTTCCTGGAACCACTGAAGATGACATGAGAATAGTGTCACGAGGGGTGAGACGGATAAACTTGTGAGTTTTAGCTGCAATTCTTCCAAGAGCAGCAAACTCTTCTCCTTGCTGACCTGTTGCTAAAATAATAAGTTTATTTTCTGGATAGCGAGTCATTTCCTCGAGAGGGATAAGTGTCTCTGGGCGAACCTTAAGCATGTCTGCAAGTTTTGCAATTTCCACATTTGTTTTCATACTACGTCCTTCCACCACCACTTTTTTACCATATCTTTCTGCTGTTTCAAGCATGAAAAGCATACGTTCTACCTGAGAAGCAAAAGTACTAATGATAAGACGGCCCTGAGTTTCTTTAATAATATTTTCTATGTTGCGATAAACAACACTGTCAGAGATTGAAAATCCTGGGTTCTCACAGTTTGTTGAGTCAGCCATAAGGAGAAGTGTTTTTCGGTTTTCAAACACCTTATAGCGCTCAATTTCGTCATCAGTTGGAATACCATCATTGTGCTCAAGACGGAGATCTCCTGTGTGAACAATATCTCCGTAAGGAGTCTCAATCATAATTCCCATACTGTCTGGGATAGCATGTGTTACCCCAAAGAAGCGCACCTTTAAATCTCCAAGAGTAACAGCATCTCCTTTTTCGACTACATTCATTGTAAGAGAAGGAAGGTGAGGGAATTCTTCTTGACGCTTCTTAATCATGAGTGATGTAAAAAGACGCGCGTAGATTTGAGGGTTCCCAATTCTCGGCATGATGTAAGGAATTGATCCGATATGGTCAAGGTGACCATGAGTTACAAGAACACCTTTAATTTTGTGTTTGTTTTCTTCGAGGTATCTTGTGTTAGGAAGAATGAAATCGATGCCAGGGGTATTTGTTTCTGTGAATTGAACACCGCAATCGATAATAAGGATGGTGTCTTTGTATTCAACCATACTCATGTTTCTACCAATTTCTTCTACTCCACCAAGATGAATAACACGAATATCTCCATCCTTAAGAGGTGGAATGTGATCAGTTTCTCGCTTAGTACTTACTGTTGTGTCAAATTTAGGCCCTGTAAGTTGTTTTGGCGGTCTCTGATTTCTGTTTGATCTTCCAGATGATCTTGATGGTCCTGCTGGACGTCGTTGCTGCTGAGGGGTTTGTGGTTTTTCTGTCATAGTGTCTTTTAATGGTTGTGATGAAATTGGTTGAGTCATAGTTTTTAATTAAGTTAATGAATAATATTGTGAAGCGCTTCTGATAAAGGTTTGTAGTATGTTGTGGGCCATATTTTATCGGTGTATCGATACCATGTTTCTATTAAAAGAAAACGAGAAGCATTCTCTTTTCCAAAAAGCGGAAGAGGGGAAACTACTTTATCTTGATTAATATACATAAGCGCTGGTGCATATAAGAAAATACCAGGAACTTCTTCTTTAAATTCCCCTCTTACTGCCTCATAAGCAGATGTTTGCTCTAAAGGATCTATAGAAGATCTAAGAATTTCAAGGTTTTCGTCTAATTTTTTACTTACGTAGTTTGAAATATTAAGTCCAGGATATGTTCTCTGGGATGAGTGCCAGAAAGCGTAAAGATCAGAAGGGGTTTCTGTTATAGCTCCGAAAAGGAGTACTTGAAAGTCTCTATCTTTAATAATTGTTTGATTGAGATCTGAAACTTCGTAAATTGCTATTGTTACATTTACACCAAGCAAAGCCCAGTCATTTTTAATAATCTCAGCAATCTTTTTCATCTCATCTGTGTTTGCTGTAGCCAAAGTTATGTCTAAAGTACTTGAAGCATCTTTAAGTGTTTTTGTTTCAATGAGTAGATCTTTTGCTTTAACAGGGTCGTATATATGCTCTGTTTGATTTTCATCAAAAGGATATGGTTCACTAAGAGCTTTTCCGTAGCCATGGAGTACATCCGTTAGAATTTTTTGCTTATCAGTACCAAACTGAAGGGCTTGGCGTACTTCTTTATTTGCTAAGCTATTAAGTTTGTTAGGGTTAAAGAAAATAGCAAATGTCCTAGGGAGAAGCGTTGTTTCCACACTACTTGTTGCAAGAGAAAGCTCTTTAACTTTTTCTGGAGATATGCCATGTATACGGGTAATGTCCTTATCTGCTAAGGCTTTGAGAAGGTAGCGTTCATTTTGGTAAGTTGAGATGTTGATTGTCTCAATGTAAGGTCTACCTAAGGTGTATCTCTCATGAGCCAGGAGGGTAAAGTAAACAGGAATACCAGATTCTTTTTTGATTGTCTTTATTTTATAGGGACCACTTCCTATTGCGTGAATATTAAAATCACTAAGACTTATTTGTTCTTCGGTAAGGTTTTTCCAAATATGCTTTGGAATAATTCCAACAGAAAGTGTTTTCATAAAAAGAGGAAAAGGTTTTTTGAGGATAAAAACAATCTCTTTTTCACTAACAATTTCAGTCGTGACACCTTCCCATTCAACGCGATGAGGGCTTTTAATAAGAGGGTTTTGTATAAGCCCTACAGTATATTGAATGTCTTCAGAAGTTACAGGGGTGCCGTCATGGAAAAAGGCTGTGTTTTTTAATACAGCAGTAAAACGTAGACCGTCCTCACTCTGTTCAATTCTCTCTGCTATATCAAAAACATAATTTCCATCAGAAGTTTTTTTTGTTAGACCTGTAAAGACGAGTGTTGTAAGATCTTTATCCTGATCACTTGTAGCTAAAATAGGATTGATAAAACGAGGGGTTCCAATAATTCCTTCATGAATTTCTCCACCGTATGTTGGAACGGTAATAAGAAATTTTGCATTAAAAATAACCAAAGAGGTAAAGAAAGAAATAACAGCAAACACACCAAGTACATGAAGTGTAAGCACTTTTTCTGGGGTAAGTGATTTGTAGACAAAGCTAAAGCGCTCTTTAAAAAGAGTTAGCTTTTTTTTGTAGAGAGATGTGTCCATAATAAAAGTGGTTACACTAAAAAATATCTTTTGTGCGTAACAAGACCTCCTTTTATTCTAAAAGTTTTTAACGGATCACGAGAGGGTAAATAAGAGAAACAACGAAGATAACACTAACGGTAATAGTCAGACGGTGAAGTGTTTTTTCGGCTCCTCTTTTTTCAAGTGATGCACCAACACCTCCATCTGCACCAAAAGCGCCAGAAGCATCAGTGTTAGCTCTTTGAATAAGGATAAGGGCAATAAGAAATACTGCCAGTAGTACATGCACAACAGATAGCAATTCAAACATGTATATAGTATAGCATATCACGTAAAATCATGCAAAAACAAAGCTGTCTGTTGATATGTTTTAGGTGGTTGGGGTTTCTAATTTTTTAATCTCATCTATAGCCATAGTTCTGTCGCCATTTCGAGTAGAAACCTTACCTTTGAAAAGAAGTGGGGTGTCAATAACAATAGCATCCTTATAACGTTTGTATGTCTCTGGGAATACTGCAACTTCCATAAAACCAGAATAGTCTCTTAGGGTGATAAGTGCCATCTTATCTCCTTTTTTTGTTATGGTTATTTTTACTGACTCTATAATAGCTGCAATTGACGCTTCTTTGTTTTCCGCAAAATCAACTTGCAGCTTACGAATATCTAAGTTTCTTGCAAAAATCTTTTCCTTCCATGGATCAAGAGGGAACCCAGAAACAAAGAGACCGAGAAGTTCTTTTTCCCAGGAAAGTTTCTGTTTCTGTGTTGCAGGGGTAGTTTTTTTCATCGTAAAAGGTGTTTCTGAAAATTCCCCAAAAAGACTATCTTGAAACATATTATCTTTTACGCTGTGTTTATGAAAATCAAGAATACTTTCGAGGTTATAGAGAATTTCGTTTCTTTCTCCAAAAATATCAAGAGCACCACACATAGTGAGAGCCTCAAGTGATTTTTTGTTGAGATTCTTATGTGTAATACGCTTAATGAAGTTTTCAAAAGAAGTAAACGGTCCCTTTTCTTTTCGTTCTTTAATGATTGCATCAGAAATATCAACACCAAGGTTTTTGATTGTGTAAAGACCAAAACGAATTTCTTCTTTTCCGTCTATTTCGTTTTTAATAATACTAAAACCACCTTCACTTGTGTTTATGTCTGGAGGAAGAACATTTATTCCCATACGTTTACACTCTGAAACAATTTCAGAAATTTTTTCAATATCACCACTTTCGTTTGAAAGGATTGCTGTCATGTAGGTAACAGGAAAATTTGCTTTCATATAAGCTGTTTGATAAGCTACTCGACCATAACTCGCAGCATGGGCTTTGTTAAAACCATAAGCAGCAAAAGGCTCAATTTGCAACCAGAGCTCATTACTCTTTTTTTCAGAAAGTCCGTGCTCGTGAAATCCTTTCATGAGCTTTTCTTTTTGTGCCTGCATTTCCGCAGGAATTTTTTTACCCATAGCCTTACGAAGCTTATCTGCTTCAAGCCATGAATATCCGGCAAGGTGAATAGCGATAAGCATCACGTCATCTTGATAAACAATGACACCAAAAGATTGGTCAAGTATTGGCTCGAGACGTGAATCAAGATAAGAAACGAGGGAAGGATTTTGTTTACGTTTAATATACTCAGGGATCATTTCAAGAGGTCCGGGTCGATAAAGTGCCACCATGGCGTTAATGTCAAAAATAGTTGTAGGTCGAAGCTCCTTTAAAAACCTTGTCATACCTGAACCGTTGAGCTGAAACAGCCCCATTGTTTCTCCGCGAGTAAGCATGTCAAATGTTGCCTTATCTTCAAGAGAAATGTTCTCAATATCAACATCTACTCCGTAACGTTCTTTGGTAAGAGTGATAGCATCTCCTAAAATGGTGAGATTTCTAATACCCAAGAAGTCAAACTTAAGTAGCCCTGCATCCTCAATGGTATACATGTCGTATTGAGTAATAACTTTTCCTCCCTTAGGGTCTTTTTGTATTGGAGTAAAATCCCAAAGAGGAGAAGGTGAGATAACTGTTCCTGCAGCGTGAACGGAAATGTGACGAGCGCACCCTTCTACTTTTTGTGCCATATCAAGTATCTCTTGGGTTTCTCTGTCTGTGTCGTAGATCTCCTTTAGTTCTGGAACTTCTTCGAGAGCCCCTTGAATAGTTACGGGGAAACCTTGTCGTGGTGGAGGAATCATTTTACTAATTCTGTCACCTACAACATACGGGTATTTCATCGCTCTTGCCACATCTCGCACAGCTCCACGTGCCATCATTGTTCCAAAAGTTCCGATTTGAGCCACGTTATCAATCCCGTACTTTCTTCGAGCGTAGTCAATTACTTCATCGCGTCTTGTATCTGCGTAGTCCATGTCGATATCTGGAGCAGAAGGACGTTCCGGGTTAAGAAATCGTTCAAAGGGGAGTTTGTATGCAAAAGGATCACACTTTGTAACCTGAAGAAGATAAGTAACAAGGGAGCCAGCAACTGAACCTCTAATATTTGTAAGGATGTGATTTTCTCGAGCGTAACGAAGGAGGTCATATACCACAAGGAAGTACGGTGAATATCCTTTATCTGCAATAACCTTAAGTTCATAATCAAGTCGAGACTTAACCGTATCTGTTAGTTCCATTTTTCTTACAGAAAGACCTGTGTAGGCAAGCTCTTTAAGATCTTCATCGTAAGTAACTTTACATTCAATGTTTGGAAAAACCCACTGTCCTAGAGGTATTTCTAATTCACAGAGTTCAGTAATTTTTAAAGTATTAGAAAGTGCTTCTGGGGCATCCTCAAAAAAGGTTTCAATATTTTCTGTTTCAAAAGCAAAAACATCCTTTTGAAAAAGGTTGCTGTATTCTTCTGTGGAACTCTCTGTTCCTTGTACAAGGTATAGTATTTTTTGAGCTGGTTTATCTTGTTGATGTAAATAATGTGAGTTCCAAGTAGCTACAAGAGGTGTATCTGTTTCCTTTGCGACTTTTATTGTTGCTGAACGTATCTCATTTGAACTGTCAATTTTTTTTTGAGGGTTAATTTCTAAAAAATAATTTTCGTTAAAATGGGTTTTATAAAAAGAAAGACGTTCTTTTGCTAAATTCTCGTCAATAATTAAAAGATTGTTAACATCACCCCAGAGTCCGCCGGATAGAACAATTAAACCGTCTTTATGCGAGATTAAAATGTCATCATTTAAAATTGGATCAAGAGGGTTATCTGTGTTTACTATAGAAGTTATTTTCATCAAGTTTTTGTACCCAGCAGTATTTTTTGCGATAAGTACAATTTGAAATTTTCTATCTCTAAAGAGAAGGGTGAACTCAGCGCCTATAATCGGCTTTACACCTTCTTTTTTGCAAGTAGAGAAAAATTCAATGGTTCCATACATGTTGCTGTAGTCTGTTATAGCAACAGCTGACATAGACGCATTTTTTGCTGCCCGTATAAGATCGGGAACTTTTGGAAGAGCTTTAAGTAAGGAGTAATGTGTGTGATTTCGAAGGTGTACAAACATGGTGCAGGAATTTATTTGAGGCGGTTTCTTAATTCATATTGTAGCAAATATATAGCAAGCAAACTTCTTTGAAACAGTGGATTAATCATTGTATTTTAAATTGTTATTTAAACTATTATATAATATATAATAGTTTAAATAACATAAAATAACACTATATTTAAACTATTATATTTAATAAAATAATTTAAATATAGTGTTATTTTAAATAATTTAAATAACTATATTAAAAAAACGTTAGTTCTTAATATAAGATAATTACACTATTACTCCACTCTTAAAACAGGGGTTTTAAATATAAATAAAATATTTTCTAATACCAGTCCTGAATTAAGCAAATAATTAATCTTATATATAAATTTATTAATCTGGTGTATATTTTTTATTGAAAATTAACCCTTACTAATAAAAATGGTATTTAAATGAAAACTAGTTTTTAATTACAAAAAAACCTATTTAAATAATAAGGTTTTAACTATTAGTTAAAACCTTATTATTTATTAATAAAATAAAAATAAGCAACTAAAATCCTTTCTTTTGCATAAGAAACAGGGTTTATTTACTAACCTAAACCTTTTCTTTGTTAAAAATTTTTTGTTACTTTATTTTATTTTTTAATATACCTATTTTTATTTTATTTAGTTAAAAAATAAAACCTTTATTTTTTAACTAAAACCTTTTTTAAAATAAGGTTTTTTTATTTGTACTTTATCCACATTTTTTTCACCTTTTAATATGTACTTAAGCAAGTTTTTTACTATACTTATTAACATAAAACTTCATGCAAGATCTTCGTCTTCGTCTAGGTCGAATACTGTTCCTTTCTGTAACTGCCTTCCTCATTCAGTCTCTTTCGCTTTCTCCTGTGTTTGCTGCTTATGCTGAAATTAGAACTAAAGACGTTTTTACAAATTCTTCAGTTCTTAAAAAAATTAAGAATAGCCTGACTCCTTCTGTGTCAAAATCTAATGCATCTTTTTTGCAGATAGGTTTACCTAAAACTACTAATCAAAAACTTTTTTCTTCGATCTCTTCTTCTCGTATAACAAAAGAAGTTAATTTACTTTCTGCTGAGCCTCGTCTTATTAATATTGTTGGAGCTGGTATTGCAGCGCCACTTGTAACTGAACCAGTACAAAAGCTTACTGAAAAAATTTCTTCAAATATTTTTTCAAAAACAACTTTCGTTACTCCATCAATCACTCCTTCAAATTTCTTTTCTGCTCCTGTTATTACATCAGTAACCTCTTTACCTGTTACTTCTTTTTCTGCTACAAAAAAAGCTAAAGCAGAAACATCTCCGGCTTTAATTACAGGTAAGCAAAATTTCCCACTTTTTGATAAAGCTTCTTTAACTTTTTACTGTAAAACTTCAGCGTTCTTTTCTCCTTTAGATGAGGATCGTTGTGATTATGAAAAAGTGGCATTTGGCCTTATTAAGCCTATTATTTCAACTGCTACGACAACAACATCTACGTCTACAATTGTTGTGCCAACCCCTGTAATTACATACATCTCAACAACGACAGTTACTTATGTTACTCAGTATGTTCCGGTTCCAGGTAGAGATGGTCGTGACGGTAAAGATGGTCGCGATGGTGTTGATGCAACAAGTACGCCAATATTTTATCCAATCTTTTCTGGAGGAGGTTCAGGTGGTCCAACAACTATCATTGTTAGTGGTACAACAACAAACAATTTTAACAACATAACAATATCAAGTTCTACATTTGTGGGTCCTTCTTTGTTTACAGGAGAAAATCTTTTCACCGGTAGTCTTCAGCTTGCAGGAGAGCTTCGCGATTCAAATAATTTTGCTGGCGCTAATGGACAAGTTCTTGTTTCAAACGGAAGTTCTACATATTGGTCAAATGCCACAGGTACTATTATTGGAGGATCTGCAACAGGTTCAATGTTTTATTGGAACGGGTTTACTTGGATTGAAAATACAAACGTTACAACTGATGCTGGTGGGAATCTTAATATAGGAGGTAATTTGACTGTTGGTGGAACTGTTAATATTGGTAATACCACCATTAATGAACTTACAACTGGTACAACAACTTCAAGCACAACTATTACAAACAATCTTGTTGCAGGAAATGCAACTATAACTAATGCATTTATTAACGCATTAAATAGTAATAGTGTTACCACAGGAGAGATTTTCGCTGCATCTGGAACAGCTACAGCACTTAATGTTGAGAATGGGTTGTTTACAAACAGTACGACTACTAATTCGTTCATAAGCAACCTTATTGCAAGTGTTATAACTGCAGTAACTGGGTTCTTCGATTCTCTTACAGCAACAAATGCTACGTTTACAAATGCAACTTCAACAAACTTTTTTGCTAATAATTTTATTACCAATAGTCTAAATGTGCTCCTTGCAAACATTACAGATCTCATTGTAGGTAACTCAACAACTACTAATGCTGTAATCACTAATGCGACAATCGGCAGTGCTACAACTACTAACCTTGTAGCTACTAACGCATCTACGACAAACAGTACATCTACTAACCTCTATGCAGAAAACGGTACAGTAACTAACCTTACTTCTTCTACAGGTACAGTAACTAACCTCACATCAACAAATGCAGGTATCACTAACCTCATCGTAACTAACAGTACTAC
>JACCDT010231223.1_pt1 | contig 48596 bp, 44 predicted proteins | sample 7446291 | NCBI WGS metagenome assembly JACCDT01 (sample SAMN15323446, study PRJNA562643) | freshwater metagenome | isolation source: river surface water | place: USA:Blue River Watershed | collected 2017-08-17
CAAACACCACGTGAAGTTTAGTTAGACTTATCTAACAATGAGTAGCGAAAAACCCGAGACAACCCACCAAGCTTGGTATGTGGTGCACACCAAGCCCCGCCAAGAAACCCGAGCCCTTGAAAACTTGCAAAACCAAGGGTTCAACTGCTTCTTGCCCACCATGCAGGTGCAAAAGCTGCGCAACCAAAAAGTGCAGACCATCACCGAGCCCATGTTCAGCCGCTATCTGTTCATCCAGCTCGACGACCAAACACAAAACTGGGGCCCCATCCGCTCTACCTTGGGCGTGAGCAAGCTCGTCAGCTTTGGCCCGCTGCCGGCCAAAGTGCCGCCCGAGTTCATTGCGTTTTTAAAAGACGCCCCACCCGAAACCCTAGAGCGCATGTTTGCCCCGGGCGACAGCGTGCAAGTGGCCAGCGGCCCGCTGCAAGGGCTAGAGGGCAAATACATCGCCCACGACGGCGAAACCCGCGCCTTTGTGTTGGTCGACTTGCTGGGCCAGCCGCAAAAGCTGCGCATGGCGGTTGACAGCCTGCGCGTGGTGTAAGCTTTAATCCATGCGCCTCACTGAATAGCAAATACAAGTCTTTAAAAGCACCGCACATGCCGTGTTGGGTGAGGGCGCGCAGGTTACCTTGTTTGGCTCGCGGGTCGATGATGCAAAAAAGGCGGCGACATCGATCTGCTGTTTACAGCCCCTGCAAACATCGACAACCCCGCGCAAACCGTTGGGCGCATTTACGCCCAGCTTGTTCGCCAATTGGGCGATTAAAAAATCGACATTCTTTTAAAAGCGCCCAACCTCCAGCTTTAGCCCATCCACACCATGGCCGAGCAAAACGGTATTCAGCTATGACCCTCGAACCCCAACAGCGTCAGCGGCTTGAGTTCTTGTGTCGTGTGACCGAAAAAGAAGTCAAGCACCTGCTCGACACAGATCGTCGCTTGTTTGCAGACCTGTTCACCGTTGAAATTGGAGGCTGCAGGTATTTCGCGCGTCACACTTCATCGCATTGAAAAAGGTGAGCCATCGGTCACGATGGGTTCGGCGAGTGTTGCCATCACCAAATTCACGACATTAATGTCGCCTAAATCGCTTTAGCGACACAAAGCGCCTCATAATGTCGCGTAAATGCATTCCGCGACAGGAAACCCATGGCAAAACCTATAGCAATTGCGGCACATCAAGCCGTCTTAGAAATCATTGCCCGATCTTCTGGCCCTTTGGCCGTTGATCAAATAGAAGCAAGCCTTTCACCCAGCCCCAACCGCCGCACCCTACAGCGCTGGCTGAATGAACTCATCAAGCAAGGCCAGTTGCTTCGGCACGGACAAGGGCGAGCCATCACATACGGCCCCAGCCAAGACCTCAGCCAACCCGAAGGCGTTATCGCACTCTCGCCAGAGGCTCGGCACATTGAACGACATGTTCGCCAGCCGCTCGCACTTCGCACCCCAGTGGGCTACAACCAAGACTTTCTCAATCGTTATCGCCCAAATGAAACTTACTACCTATCGCAAGCCACCCGTGATGAACTCGTCTCTCAGGGGCGCGCCGTTAGTACTAGCGAGCCCGCTGGCACCTATGCGCGACAGCTTGCGCACCGCTTATTGATAGATCTTTCTTGGAACTCAAGCCGCTTAGAAGGTAACACCTACTCTCTGCTTGAAACCGAGCGTCTTATCTCGGTCGGCGAAGCTGCCAGTGGCAAAAACGCGCTCGATGCTCAAATGATCTTGAACCACAAAGGTGCTATTGAGTTCTTAATTGACTCTGCTGACGACATAGGTTTTAACCGCTACACGTTACTGAACCTTCATGCAATGCTGTCCGACAACTTAATTGAAGACCCCACAGCCAGCGGCCGCCTGCGCAGCATAGCCGTTGGCATAGGCCAAACTACATTTTTGCCACTAGAGGGGCCGCAGCGCATTCAAGCTTGCTTTGATCAGGTGCTGGAAGCCGCAGCCGCCATCCAAAACCCTTTTGAGCAAGCATTTTTTGCCATGGTTCACCTGCCCTACTTGCAGCCCTTTGAAGATGTCAACAAACGCGTATCGCGCCTAGCTGCAAACATTCCGCTCATACAAAACAACCTTTGCCCCTTGTCGTTTGTTGATGTTGCTCAGTCGACCTACATCAGTGCCATGCTGGGTATTTATGAGATCAACCAAGTCGACTTGCTACGCGATGTGTTTGTTTGGGCCTACAAACGTTCATGCGCCCGCTATTCGGCCGTGCGTCAATCGCTGGGTGACCCAGACCCATTTCGCTTAAAGCACAGGCAAGCCATTGCTGTGGTGGTTGCGGCTGTCGTGCGTGAAAAAATGAGTAAAGCACAAGCCATTACTCACATTCGTGCTTACGCACAGGCAAACATTCCGGCAGCTGATCGCGAGCGCTTTGTAGAAACTGCAGAAAACCAATTACTCAGCTTGCACGAAGGCAGCATTGCGCGCTACCAGTTGCGCCCGGCAGAGTTTCGAGCATGGCAAATGGCTTGGATCAACACCTAACCAAACAACACAAGCCCCAAGCGCGTTTGTGCAAGACAAACTTTAGCAAGCGCAACCCCTCAAATTTGTCATTTCCAATAGATAATCAAAGGCTTCGCTTTTTAGCGATAGGCGGTAGCGTTCACGCACCGCTTTTAAGCATTAAGTTCGTGACCGTACAAAACCCGCACACATTGCCACAGCACATTGCCATCATCATGGATGGCAATGGCCGTTGGGCCCAAAAGCGCCACATGCCCCGCACCGTGGGCCACGCCAAAGGCGCGGCGGGGGTCAAAGCCTTGGTTGAGCATTGCGCCAAGCTGGGCATCAAATGCCTCACCCTGTTTGCCTTTAGCACCGAAAACTGGAAGCGCCCTGCCGACGAGGTATCCACCCTCATGGGTCTGTTTGTGCAGTACCTTGAAAAAGAAATGGGTGTACTTGCAGCAGCAGGCGTGCGCCTGAAGGTCATTGGCGATGTGGCAGGTTTTACGGCAGAGCTTCAAACCCGCATTCAACTTGCCGAATCGGCCACCCAGCACAAAGATGCCATCACCCTGTGCGTGGCTGCCAACTATGGCGGCCAGTGGGATGTGGTGCAAGCCGTTAAAAACTGGCAAACCGCCCACCCAAATGCTGACGCCAGCCATCTCACCCAAGAGCAGCTGGCGCAGCACCTCAGCACTGCAGGCATGCCGGATGTCGACCTACTTATTCGTACGGGTGGCGAGCAGCGCATCAGTAACTTTTTGTTGTGGCAAGCTGCCTACGCTGAGTTGTATTTCACCGATGCTTTATGGCCAGACTTTGACCAAGCGCAACTAGAAAAAGCAATCGATTGGTATGGTCAACGTCAGCGCAGATTTGGTTTAACAAGTGACCAGTTTTTAAAAGCAGTAGCAGTTTAAATATGAAAAAAATAGCCATTATTGGTCTTGGTTACGTTGGTCTTCCACTCGCAGTGGAATTCGGAAGGTCCCGTCCCGTTTTGGGTTTTGATATTAATCAGCAGCGTATTGCTGAGCTTCAATCCGGGCAAGACCATACGCTCGAATGCAGCCAAGCGCAGCTGCAAGAGGCTATTCATCTTACGTACAGCAGCCACTTGGATGATTTGCGTACCAGTCAAATCTACATCGTTACCGTGCCAACACCTGTGGATCAAGCCAATCGTCCCGACATGACCCCCTTGGTCAAGGCCAGCGAAACAGTTGGCAAAGTGCTGAAGGCGAGCGATATCGTTATTTACGAGTCTACCGTATACCCGGGCGCCACCGAAGAAGTCTGCGTGCCGGTGCTTGAACGGCTCAGTGGACTGAAATTTAACCAGGACTTTTATTGCGGATACAGCCCCGAACGCATCAATCCTGGTGACAAGGTCAATACGCTCACAACGATAAAAAAGATCACCAGTGGCAGCACGCCTGAAATAGCGGATGAAGTGGATGCGTTGTATCAACAAATTATCAAAGCAGGCACATGGAAGGCCAGTTGTCTAAAGGTGGCGGAAGCAGCCAAAGTCATTGAAAACACCCAGCGCGACCTGAACATTGCGCTCATGAACGAACTGAGCCTGATCTTCAACAAGCTGGGCATCGACACCTTGGAGGTGCTGCACGCCGCTGGCACCAAGTGGAACTTTTTGCCGTTCCGCCCCGGATTGGTGGGTGGGCACTGCATTGGCGTGGACCCGTACTACCTGACGCACAAAGCGCAACAAGTGGGCTATCACCCCGAGGTGATCTTGGCGGGCCGGCGCATCAACGACAGCATGGCCAGCCACGTGGCCGACGAGACCGTCAAGCTCATGCTGCGCAAAAATCTGCCCGTCTTGGGCAGCAAGGTGTTGGTGCTGGGCCTGACCTTCAAAGAAAACTGTCCCGACGTGCGCAACACCAAGGTGGTGGACATCGTCAAAGCCCTGCGTGGCTACAACACCCAAGTGGACGTGTACGACCCCTGGATCGACGTGGCCGAGGCCCAAAACGAATACGGCCTGGCCTGCCTGACCGAGGCCCCGAACCACGGGCAATACGCCGCCATCGTCTTGGCGGTGGGCCACCACCAATTCTTGGCCATGGGCGAGCAGGGCATCAAAGCCTTTGGACAGGCCGGCGCCGTGGTGTACGACGTGAAAAGCATCTTGCCCATGGGCGCGGCTGACGGTCGCCTTTGATTCGATGAAATCTTACCAATATCTTTTACAAACGCTGCCAGCGTCGCCCAAGACCTGGTTGGTCACGGGAGTGGCGGGTTTCATTGGCAGCAACTTGCTGGAAGCCTTGCTCAAGCTCGACCAGCTCGTGGTGGGCTTGGACAACTTCGCCACCGGCTACCAACACAACTTGGACGAAGTGCAGAGCCTAGTCACGCCAGCGCAATGGGCCAACTTTCAGTTCATTCAAGGCGATATCCGCAATTTGGAAGACTGCCAACGGGCTTGCGCGGGTGTGGACTATGTGTTGCACCAAGCCGCCTTGGGCAGCGTACCACGCAGCTTGGCTGACCCCATCACCACCAACAGTGCCAACATCACAGGCTTTTTGAACATGTTGGTGGCTGCCCGCGACGCGCAGGTGAAAAGCTTCACCTACGCCGCCAGCAGCAGCACCTACGGCGACCACCCGGCTTTGCCCAAGGTGGAAGACAAGATCGGCAAACCCCTGAGCCCCTACGCCGTGACCAAATACGTCAACGAGCTCTACGCCGACGTGTTTTCAAAGTGCTACGGTTTTCACACCATCGGCCTGCGTTACTTCAATGTGTTTGGCCCGCGCCAAAACCCCAATGGGGCTTATGCCGCCGTGATCCCCAAATGGGTCTCCTCGCTGCTCAAGGGCGAGATGGTCTTCATCAACGGCGACGGCGAAACCAGCCGCGACTTCTCATTCATTCAAAACGCCATCCAAGCCAACCTGCTGGCAGCAACTTCCCCCGAAGACGCCAGAAATCAGGTTTACAACATGGCCGTGGGCGACCGCACCACCCTCAAACAGCTGTTTGCCTTGGTGCGCGACAACCTAGTGCCCTTTGGCGTGCCAGCCAACACCGAGCCCGAATACCGGGACTTCCGCGCGGGCGATGTGCGCCACAGCCTTGCCGACACCAGCAAAGCCCAGCGCTTGTTAGGTTATGAACCCACCCACCGCATTGCCGACGGCATCAAATCAGCGACGCGTTGGTATGTGTCTAATTTAGAGGTTATTTAATAATGAATTAAGGGTGGATGGATTATTTTTTTCAATCCATTTGTCAATAAATATTTGTTCATCTTATTTAATGAAAACTGGTTTAAGCGGCGAAAATAAAAATAACCACATTTGAAATGATATCAATAATAAAAAAGTTGTTGGATTTGCTTGATCCTGCTGAGCGTAAGAAAGCAGTGCTATTAGTATTTCTAATTTTAATCATGGCATTGCTTGATGCTGCCGGTGTTGCATCGATTATGCCATTCATGGCTGTGTTGGCAAATCCGCAACTTATGGAGACCAATGCGACTTTATTGATAATATATTATTTTTCTGGTGCTAAAAATGCGCACGAATTTCTGTTTTTGTTGGGGCTGGTTGTCTTTGTATTATTGGTGATTTCAACCGCATTTAAGGCTATGACAACATATGCGCTTGCGCGATTTACGTTAATGCGCGAATGCAGTATTGGCCAGCGTCTGCTTAATGTCTATCTGCGTCAACCTTATTCTTGGTTTTTAAATCAACATAGTGCTGAATTAGGTAAAACAATTCTGTCGGAGGTTACGAACGTCGTGCATGGGGGCTTAGTGCCCATGATGACGCTTATTGCACAGACGCTTGTCACTGTTGCGTTGCTTTTGTTACTTTTCTTTGTCGATCCAGTTCTTGCGTTATCAGTATGCGTTGCATTGTTGGCTACATATTGGATTATCTATAAGTTCATGAAGAAGTATCTTTCTAGGATTGGCAGAGATAGGTTGGAAGCTAATCGAATTCGTTTCGGTGTTGTAAGTGAGGTCTTCGGCGCTGTGAAAGAAATGAAAATTGGGGGGCTTGAACAGTCATATTTAAGTCGTTTTGCGAAACCTGCAATGATGTACGCTAAAGACAATGCGGCGGCACACATGGTTGCCCAGCTACCTAGGTTCGCATTAGAGGCAATTGCATTTGGAGGTATGTTATTGTTGGTGCTTTATTTAATGGCGAATAGCGCTAATTTCGCGAATGCGATACCCGTTATTGCGGTCTATGCATTGGCGGGCTACCGATTAATGCCTGCGCTACAACAAGTTTACGCGAGTATTTCTCAGTTACGCTTTGTTGGTCCGGCATTAGATGACCTACATAAAGATTTGGTTGATTTGCCTAATTCCTTGATAGAGTTTCAATTTGAAGATAAATTAGATCTGGCTCAATTGATTAGCTTAAAAAATATTGATTTCGCCTACCCGAATAGCCAGAATCTGGCTCTACACAACATCAACCTCGACATTCCTGTGCGGAGCACTGTAGGTTTGGTTGGTGCTACTGGCAGCGGCAAAACTACATTGGTTGACTTAATACTAGGATTATTGGAGCCTCAACGAGGCTCCTTTATCGTTGATAACTACATACACATCGGGGCTGAGAATCGACGTGCTTGGCAAAAAAATGTTGGATATGTGCCTCAGCAAATTTTCCTAACTGATGATTCTATAGCTGCCAATATTGCTTTTGGTGTTAATGGTGCTGATATTGATTGGGATTCGTTATATCGGGCAGCCCAGATCGCCAATCTTCACGATTTTGTAACTAATGAGCTTGAGGAGAAATACCAAACATTAGTCGGGGAGCGTGGTGTTCGCCTTTCCGGAGGGCAGCGTCAGCGTATAGGTATTGCACGGGCGCTATATCACAATCCTCAGTTGTTAATACTAGATGAGGCTACTAGTGCGTTAGATAATCTAACTGAACAGGTTGTTATGGAGGCGATCAACAATCTTCATAATGACATCACGATCATTTTGATTGCTCACAGACTTAGCACGGTTAGGCTATGTGATCAGATTATTCTTATGCACAAAGGTGAAATTAATGCTCAGGGTAGCTTTGAGCAATTGATGGAAAATAGTGAAATTTTTAAAGCTATGGCAACAGTTAATTCATGAACGAAATTAATCCAAATCTAACAAACAAGCAATTGCGCGCGCACATGCCGTCTTTTGCAGCACGTTGGTTGAGATGGCTTTGGCATAGGATGCGTGGTGCGGTGTTGGGGAAGGGGGTGTCGATCTTTTCTGGAGTTCAATTATTGCGATACCCGAAAAATATTAAAATTGATTTAAATGCTGTTGTTAAATCTGGCTCCCATCTTTGCGCTTGTAATCAAGATGCATATGTTGTGGTCGGAGCTAGGACGACAATTGGATTTCATACATTCATATACGCTTCTAGTCGCATCGTTATTGGGGCTGATTGTATGATTGCACCTTTCGTTTACATTGTCGACAGTGATCATGGAACTAGCGCCGGTATTCCTATGAACCAGCAACCAAACATTACAAACTCAATACATATCGGTAATGACGTTTGGATTGGTGCGCACGCAGTGATTCTCTCTGGGGTTACTATTGCTGATGGAGCAATCATTGCTGCTGGGTCTGTTGTTCGTGAAAACGTACACCGAGATACTATCGTTGGCGGTATTCCTGCAAAAATAATTGGAGTGCGGAAATGAAAATTGGTCTCGTCGTGCTGTGTCGTTTCGGCTCCAGGCGCCTTCCCGGAAAGATACTTAAGCAGATCAACGGACGCACCATACTGGGACACATCGTTGACCGTATTCGAAGAGGCGCGGATGGACGCCCGCTGGTAATCGCGACATCGACGGATCCTTCGGACGATGCAATCGCGGATTACTGCCGGCGCTCTGGACTTGAATGTTTCCGAGGATCGCTAGACGATGTCGCAGGGCGTTTCCAAGCATGTGCTGAAAAATATGGATGGGATTTCGCAGTTCGAATCAACGGCGATAACCTGTTTCTCGACAAGGACGTGCTGCGCGCCATGCTGGCAGTAACTGACACTGATGCGTTTGACTTTGTAACTAATGTCCCGGGGCGCAGCTTTCCGCGTGGAATGAGTATAGAAATTGTCAGAGTTCCGTTTTATGCGAACGCAATAAAAACCATCGATGCACGAGAACATCGTGAGCATGTCACTTCGTGGCTATACCAGAATAATGACTTGGGACGACGCTACGTTTTCGAGAACCGGATTTGCCCCGAGGCGGCGAATTTTCAGCTAGCCCTCGATACCGAGGATGATTTGCGGCTGGCCACCCGCATCTTGTCCGATGCGGGACCAGAGGCACATCATTTCGATCTCCATGAACTGTACAAGCTTGCTACGCGGGGAAAGATAGCGTCCCCTTGGCGCGGACGTGCCGGTCCGTTGATGATTGCCGAAATCGGGGGTAATCATGAGGGGAGCTTCGAGGTCGCCAAGGCTATGGCGGAGCAGGCGATCGGATCTGGCGTCGACTGCGTCAAGTTCCAGATCTATCGAGGAGATACTTTGGTAAGCCCGGTGGAAAGCCCTGACCGTCATAAGCATTTCAAGCGTTTTGAGTTGTTGCCCGAACAGCATATTGAACTGGCCGAGATGTGCCGCCGTGCTGGCGTGCAGTATCTGTCATCAGTCTGGGATATGGATATGCTCGATCTGGTCGATTCCTACATGGACATCTACAAGGTAGGTTCCGGTGATCTGACTGCATGGCCTATCTTGCGCGAATTGGCTCAGCGCCATAAACCAATATTACTCTCCACAGGGTTGGCGACGCTGGACGAGATTGTTCAGACAGTTGAATACATTCAGCGAGTCGACCCTCACTACAAAGACCCTGAATGGCTCTGTCTGTTGCAGTGCACTTCAATGTATCCGATTCCGGATGCTGATGCTCAGCTGCGCGTTATGGACACTCTCCGTCAATCAACGGGTCTCAGCGTAGGTTATTCTGACCATACAGTAGGCTCTAATGCCATTCGCGCTGCGGTGGCGAAGGGAGCGAATGTCATCGAATTTCACTTCACTGATACCCGAGACGGTAAGGAGTTTCGGGACCACAAAGTATCACTGACCCCTTTAGAAGTTCGCGACCTGATGACAGATGTTGAGCAGATTACAAATTTCCTCGGAAACGGTGTGAAGGTTCCTCAAGAAAGCGAGCTTGCGAATGGTCACGAGGTGTCATTTAGGCGTGGTGTTTACTCTAAGCGCCCGATGAAACCGGGAGAGGTGATTGACGTTTCAGACCTGATTATGCTCCGGCCCGCGCATGGCACCGATGCACGAGATTATGAAGAGGTCGTGGGTGCTCGAGCTGTACACCCAATTGATGCCTTTAAGGCGATTGTGTCGGGTGAGGATTATTCTTAATACCAGCCCAAATATTTAAGAACTCTCGATTTAACTGTCGTCCCAGAAAATGCCAGACTTACCCCTAAAGCCGTCCAGCTGCATACTTTGCAAATCAGTTGATCATGAATTGGTTGCCACTTTTGCTGCACCGCAGGTAGGTGAAAACATATTTGGTATCGATGACTATTATCGCGAACTGTGGCGCTGTGAGGTCTGCGGCCTCTTCTGTAATAGGCACCGTCACGACTTAAGCAAGATTTACGATGAGCATTATGGACGCTCTTCCTACGACTACGGTCGACAAAAGAGTAGATTTGATGTGATTATGAATTTGCCCGAGAGTAAATCCGATAACAGAGGGCGAGTGCGCCGGGTGAACTCTTATGTAGAAAAAAATCAAGCGAAACTTAGCCGAAGTGTTTTAGACGTGGGCTGTGGTATGGCTGTGTTTCCGGCTGTAATGAGGGAGCACGGTTGGGTAGTAACTGCAATTGATCCAAACCCGGTTAGTGTTGAGCATGCACAAAAGTTGGCTGGAGTCAAAGCGATTGAAGGTAGTTTTCCAAGCGTCGAAGTTCCTCAGAAATACTCGCTGATTACGTTCAATAAGGTGTTGGAGCATATTGAAAACTTTGTCGAATGCTTGTCGGCCGCTAAATCATACTTGGTGGAAGGCGGCATTGTGTATATAGAGTTGCCAGACGGCGAGAGGGCGATTGAGGTGGGGCCAGACCGACAGGAGTTCTTTCTTGAGCATTTTTATGCTTTCGGGTTTGTATCCTTGTCACTATTAGTAAAGCGAGCCGGATTTAATGTGCAATATATGGAGCGCATCATTGACCCAAGCGGAAAACGAACCCTATTTGCCTTTTTGACTCAGGGGGCATCCTTTCAAAGTCGAAAAACAGCCAGCCATGATGCAAATTGACCCACTAGTAACTATATATATTCCATGTCGAAATTATGGAAGGTACCTCGCTACAGCAATAGAAAGTGTTGTAAACCAGCTCTACAAAAACTGGGAGATGATCGTTGTCGATGAAGCATCTGACGACAATACTGCAGTGATTTCGAATTATTTTAAGCAGATGTATCCTGAGCGCATAAAAATAGTTCGAAACGATTCGCCTTTTGGTTTGCAGAGGGTTGCGAACACTGTTATGGGCATGGCAAACGGTAAATATCTAATACGTCTTGATGCCGATGATTGGCTGGATGAAGGCGCTCTACTCCTGATGGTTGCCAAGCTGGAATCGGATTCGAACTACGGGTTGGTGTACGGTAATTATTACTACACAGACGAGGCTGGCCACGTTCTAGGCGTGGAGCGTCGACCTAAGCTTGGCGAGGAAAACGCTTCTGGCCACCTTCCGCCGCATGGCGCATGTACTATGGTTAGTACACGTGCGCTTAAAACCGTCGGGGGTTACTCTGAGGAAGTGAATGCTCAGGATGGCTGGGAGCTGTGGTTCAAGCTCCTGAACCGCGTGAAAAGCGTGCAATTAGATGTACCGGTATTCTATTACAGACAGCACCAGCAATCCCTGAGCCGCAACTCTGACCGTATGCTGAACGCACGTACTGAGATATTGCGCAAGGTGCGAGAGTCGCTGAACGGCAGCTACCGGCCCACTTGTCTCGCCGTTATCCCCGTGCGCGAATCCTACCCGGACTGGGATGGCGTTCCATACGAAACCATCCAGGGCAGAACCCTGCTCGAGCTGGCGTTGAAATCGGCGCTCGGCGCGCGCGGAGTCACGGAAGTAGTCGTCACCTCCGAGAGTCGGACGGTGCTGGATTTCTCGCAGTCTCTGGAGCAGAAGTCGCAGCGGCCCCATCTCAGAATACTGCGCCCGCAGAGTGATGACCAAGCGTCGTTGAAGCCGCAGCAAATTCTTGCGCATGCGGTCGAGAAATTCCGGGAGACCCGCGGCTGGTCACCTGACATGGTGCTCTTCCTAAGTATCCATGCGCCGCTGCGGGAAAGCTCGCACATCGACAAAGCGATTGATATCCTGATCGTTACCATGTCAGATTCGGTGGTATCGGTCATCCAGGAACGCGAGCCCATGTTTCGCCACGGAAAAAATGGTCTCGAGCTCCTCAATCCGGGGCGTTTCGACGGCCTAGCATACGAACGCGAACACTTGTATCGTTTCAACGGCGCGATCATCGGCCTATGGGCCAGCAATCTGCTGGAGGGGCAGCTATTCGGGCAAAGCGTTGGTTATCTGGAAATGGCTGAAAACCGAAGCGTCCAGGTCAAGCACCGGGCGGATCTGGCTAATCCACTACTTTCTATCTAAAAAATAATAAACTACTATTCCACACAGTATTCATGATCAAGTACATCTTTTTTACCACTGGCGCACGTCCGTGGTTCGACCTCGCATCCAGGCTGCATGATGAGGCCATTGCGACGCCAGTGCTATGGATCGGCGATCCTAGGCACGAAAAGTCGGCCAGTCAGAAATTCGGAAATGGCATCGTGCATTCCATGGACACGCTGGTGCATTTCCCCTGGAGGGTCGCCGGCACCAATTACGCAGGAAACGACCACGAGTTCTTTACTTCGAACGCGTATTACCGCGCGAAGGACTGCGCCATCAAGATGATGGACAGGCTTGATGTCTACGGAACATTCTCTAGGATCGACCGCGAGGTTTATTTCAAGAACATTTGCATATGGGGCCTTGCGACGATCGCAAAGGTCGCCCCGGACCTCCTGATCACGACGGAATCGCCGCATTCGCATGCCCAGTATGCGTTGTATGAAATCGCCAAATACCTTGGCATCCCCTGCTACAAGCTGAAGCCCTGGCCGATCGTGCCCTTGCTGACGCTCGAGTCCCTTGACGACCGCAGCCTAATCAGCGCACCGGTCTCACGGCAGCACGAAATTCATCAGCGAGTCCGCTCTTCCATCGCGCAGTATGTAAACGGACTGACGGAGCTTCAAAAGAAGGATAGCTACGAAACCGAATATCTTAAGATTCAGCGGCGCTCCTCCTCGCTGGTGGGCCTGCTGAAGCGATACGTGTCCAAGCCATTTCTCCGATTGTGGGCATCTCGGATCTATCACCGCCTGAAATTCGCTAGGCGTGGGGAATATTCTCCGCTTTCTCCGAGCTTCGCTAACCTGATGGTCGCCTGGCTGCTGGTGAATGCCAAACGGACATACTTGAATCGTAATTACGCGGCCCATTGCGACTCGGCGCCGGACCTGAAACGTCCCTATGTCTATTTCGGTCTTCATTACGAGCCGGAGCGGAATACCAATCCGGATGGACACGAGTTCCATGATCAGGTGTTGGCCCTGATTAAGCTGCGCAGCATCCTGCCTGAGGATGTGCAAATCTACGTCAAAGAACATCCGTCGCAGCTCTACAAATCGATGCGCGGCCATCAAGGAAGAAGTCCGCTGTTCTATGCGCAGCTGAAGAACATCAAGGGGGTCAGGCTGATCGGAATGGAAGTCCACAGCATGACGCTGATGCGAAACGCTCTGTTCGTTTCGACCATCACCGGTTCGCTTGGCAATGAAGCAGCAATACTTGGAAAGTCGGCATTGATTTTCGGCAATGCATGGTATGCGGGAATGCCCAACGTCGTTCAATGGAAGGAAGGTTTGACCTATGAAGACTTGATTGCCCGCCCCATCAGTTCGCCCGAACAAGTAATAGCCTTCTTCCTTGTTCAGTTTCAAGCCAACTATGCTCTCGGGTGCCACAATACCAGCGGGGAAAGCCGTTTCCGCTCTTACCTCAGTCCCGAGTTCAGGAAGTTGGAATCCGAAGAGTTGTTCGCGCTCTTTTCCAACCTCTTCAACAGCGTCGGGGCGCGAGTAACAGCATGACACGTATCAGGATTGTTTCGCTCCTGTCTGATGCCTTGGCCGGGGTAATTGACAAGATGACCGGAGGTGCACGTTACATCGTTAGGCTAGATGACGCATGCGACACTCATAACAATCAACGTTGGGATATAGTAGAACGTATTCTCGACGCTCTGGGTATTAAGCCGATTGTGGCAGTCATTCCATGTAACGAGGATCCCAGTTTTCAGAGCGGTGAGAAGGATGAAAACTTCTGGATGCGCGTCAAGGAGTGGGAGAAGAAGGGGTGGACTATCGCCCTGCATGGCTATCGCCATCTCTACCACGAAGTGAGAAGAGAAGATCTCGTTTTACCGTTCCACGGGCGCAGCGAATTCGCCGGGCTAGATCTGAATACGCAGAAGGACATGTTGACCAAGGCGTACGCCGAATGCAGTAGCCGCGGTGTAAATCCCAGTGTTTGGATTGCGCCCAGCCATGCGTTTGACGTCAATACGCTGAAAGCGCTCAAACACGTCACCCCGATTCGGATCGTCAGCGACGGTATCGCATGCCATCCCTTCGTCGAGGATGGTTTGGCATTCATCCCTCAGCAGCTTTGGTGGCCGAAGTATCGGCCCTTTGGCATCTGGACCATTTGTCTACATCCCGAGACGATGACCAACGACGATATCGAAAATCTTGAAGCCACACTTAGTCAGGATCGATTTCGGCAGAAGATGATGTCGCTATCAGAGGCTTTGAAGCATGTACGTCGGAAAGGGTTAAGTACGGCAATCTATGCCCGCCTCTTCTGGTTGCGCTGGAACATGTTGCGCAAATGAACATCCAAAAATGCAGAACGCTCCCGCCATCATCCCGCCGCTGATAGAAGAAAATCGTCAGGAAGATTGCCTGCATATTTTCCTGATACACAACCCGGTGGCGATCATCATGGCGACGATGATGGTGGAGGCCTATCGAATTCCGTTTAATAGTGTTCGCGCTGTCGGAATTCGAAATACCCAGACTGAGATGACTGGCTTCCGAGAACTTCATCTTAGACCTGGCCGTTTTGACCGTTATGTGAACCGCATCACAGGTCGTAACTTGGCTGCGTGGAAGCTGCGAAGGGAAATTCAGAACAGTTGTTCCCGATACATCGTCTACGCTTCTTGGGCATATCCGGAAGTTGAAGAACTGCTAGCTTCTCGTCGAAATCTGGGGCATATCGTTTTTGAGGAAGGGCAGCAGTCGTATTATCGGTCGCAACCTTATCACCCAAGTTTTTTTAATAGTTGGCTATTCCGGCGGGGCAAAATTTTCGGTGGCAGCATCGAGCACTACTTTAGGGACGACGCGAGTGCCTTCATCGGCCTGATGCCAGAAGCCTTCCCTGTTATCCCGAGGGAGCGGAGGTATACACTTTCCAATATGGACTCGATGGTGCGAAAATACAAACCCCGGTTGATGGGGATTTCCGCCATAGGGCTGATGCCAGCACCCAGGCGCCTCGCGTCGGTGGAGGTTTTTCCTGCAATCGACAGGTTGATAGATGTCATGCAGGGGCCGGGCGTGATCAAGATGCATCCTGGCTTCCTATCCGAGCGATCATATGTGTCTGCGCATTTCGCCCAGTACATTGCAGAACGCAGCGGTGGGCGAGTGAGACTTTGTCCTGACGATGCACTGCTTGAAATGGAAATGTTCTTGGAAAAAAAGCAACTGTATGGCGCGCGCTCATCGCTGTCACAATACGCAGCTATGCTGGGGTCTTCGTTCATTCCGGTGACCTTCGAAAACTACATAGATCCAATCATCTAGGAGTCTGCCAAGTTCATGTTTGCTAATTTCAATCTGCGTCTACGAATGCTGCTTATGGGGGGCTACGTGATGTCATTGTCCGTTGGAAGTGTTCAGGTGTTGCCCCACACATCATTGCCATTCTTGTTCGCCTTGACGTTTGCGGTCTATAAGCTTAGTGATATGTTTGTAAACCGCAGAGGCTTACGCATAAAGCCTGAGGTGTATGTGGTGGCGGTCTTTTACCTCTACCTGATCACTGCTGAACAGTTTGTACACGATGGCAACATTTTTAATGCGTATTTCATCTCTTTCGGATTGAACTGCGTCATTTTCTTCTTGCTGGCAGATGAGTTTTATCGTGATACTGTTGCCAGAGATAAAGTCATGCGTCTGTATGCTACTGCTGTGGTGGTGGTCGCGGCACTTGTGACACTAAAAATAATGACCTCCGCTTCGCAGTCGGGACGAATAACCTTCTTGGGGCTAAACCAGAATGAATTAGCCGCCGCGTTGCTAATTGCTTATTGCTGGCTTTCGGTGGAATTCATGCGCAGCAAATGGAATGCAACTGGCAGAGGAATAGTATTGTTGCTGCCCGTCATTGTAGTGCTGAATGCGCTCATTGTTACTGGCACACGGTTTGCATTGTTTGGCGTTATTGGTGTGCTGTTGCTTCTGGTCTTCTCAGCGTTGCTGGATCGGAACAAAGTCCGAAACGCAGTGATCTATGTATTGATCAGTGTTGCAACCATTGGGTACAAAATCAAAGTTTTTACTCCCATGTCGGACAGACTAGAGCCGAGTAACGTGGGAAATAATTTGACCGATTTGGGAGGTCGAACTCCTTTATGGCGATACGCAGTGGATGCATTCAAGGAAGCTCCTTTTGTCGGCTTGGGGTATGACGGTTACGAGAAATTCGTTGTGATGCGTGAGACATTTTTTGGACTGCCTCACAATTTCCCGCTTGAGATGGCTGCGATAGCGGGGGTCGTCGGAATCATTATGATAACCGTGATGGGACTCATTCTCTCCTGTAGGATTTTTGTATGGGGCGATCGCATGAAAATACCGGAAACACTGATTTGGAGCCTCCCTGTGATGATCATTCTTTTGATGCTAAATATTACGGACCTTAAGCTGTTCTGGTTCGTGCTTGCTTACTTCATTACTTTCGATTTCGGCACAAGAAACAAGACGTTTGCAGCGAAAGGCTAATCATGAACAATCCGCGCAGGATGTCAGCGTTTATCCGAAAGCAACTGTTTCGTGTCGAACTATTATGGCACTCTTGTCCCCGCTATCTCCTGTATTACTTTTATGGGTATGGGAAATTTCACATCACGCCCACACGCTACAAGCGCTACTGCATTGATGTAATTCGACATGTGAATCAGCGAAAAACTCGGCATAGTCTGCTCGATATCGGCTGCGGAATTGGTGATATTTTAATAAAAGCCAAATACCAGCATAGGGTCGGGTTGGATCATAATCAGCAAGTCCTTAATGCATTGAAATTCAGGCTTTGGCATTTCCCTTTGGCGGGAAAAGTGCATACTATGCTATTCCGTTTTGGTATTGATCCTATCGAGAGTCGATACGATGTAATTGTGATCTGTAACTGGATACACAACATTGAGCCTGAGGACTTAAGGCTGCAGTTTGAGAAATTAGTCAATAACAATCTTAATCAGGGCGGAGAGTTGATATTCGATACGGTTAAGAGCGAGCACTATCCTTTCTGTCATGACGAAGTGTTCCTTGCAGGGAATTTGCATGTCACTACTCGGGTTATTGGTAAGTATTGTGACAGCCAGTTGAAAGGTGATGGCGTCAGGCGGATCATTTCATTTTGCAAAGCTTCCAATTGAATGATCTTGTGGGAAAAAAGAAACAGTGTGTCGTCTCAAGCGATCAAATTCCTGTTTGCACATCACAGATGGCGTTAAGTTGTTTGTGCAAGAGTTTTGAGTAAAAAAATTTTCATCATCGGTAAGCGATCGAATTTGTCGCGGGAGCTTAGCAGGGGCATTGACGGCGCCCATCTCATTTCCGGCGATGAACTGCAGCAGTTGCCAGAGCTTCTGGCCCAGGCAGGCCACAGCGATGTGCTCTACAACCTTTACTACAAGAGTGAGTGGTTAGGGCGCAGAGATACGCCGGAGGCCTATGCGCGCTATGCCTTCCAGCGATTGGCCGAGTTCACCGCCATTTGCCGAGATGCACAGCAGTATATCGACAAGGTGATGTTTACCAGTTCATCGGCGGTTTACGGAAGCAACATTTGGGCGATCGAATCCGACCGCTGCGATATCACCAACTTGTATGCCAGTCTTAAATTTGCATCTGAACTGTTTCTGCGTGAGCACTTAGCAGATACCCGTATCTCTTTAGTAATTGCCAGGGTATTCAATATGTATGGCGGCGCTGATGAGTTTTCAGTGGTTTCCAGGATTGCTACTGCGTTCTCTCTGGGAGGGGAGTTTAAGGTTTCCAATTATGGACGCTCAGTGCGAGACTTCGTGCATGTTCGTGACGTAGTCGAGATTTACCAGCGTTTACTCGCTTCCACGTTCGCCGGCGTGGTCAATGTCGGCAGCGGTACAGGCCTGTCTGTGAGCAATCTAATCGAGAAGGCGGAAAATGCTTTTAATCGCCGCTTGCAAGTTTCTTATGTGGAGCGTAATGAAATTGATTGCTCTGTTGCTCGGATCGATACCTTACTAGCGGCTGTTGGAGCAATCGAGTTCTATTCAGTCGATCGGTATTTCCAGGAAGAATGTGCGGCCAATGGCTAGGGAGAGCATATTTGAAAATTTTATTTGTGATTGACTCTTTGGGGTCTGGGGGTGCACAGCGTCTTTTCGTCAACATCGTTAACGGATTGTCTGCTTGGCATGATTCGACCGTCTTTCTGTACAACGCCAATTCAAATTTTTTTCAAAGTGACCTGCTGCCAGAAATTCCAGTTCATCGACTAGAGCGACGCGCCAGAAGTGGTTTCAGTTTTGAGGTGGTGAAGAAGTTAAAACATCTTATGGACGATGCCGATGTCGTCATAAGCTTCTTGCCGACAGCTAACATCTACTGCTCCATCGCAGGGAGCTTTAGCCGTCGAGCACGGCATGTTTCCTGCGAGATGAGCGTAGTTAATGAAGCGGAGAGTAAAGTTCGCCGATTATTGGCGAACTTGGCAAACTACGGCTCTCGGCACGTAGTTTGCAACAGCTTTGCACAGGCTAATTACATTCGTGCGTTGCCGGGCATGGCTGATAAGGTAACTGCTATTTGGAATGGCTGTACCGATCTTTCGTTTGCAGCGAGGCCGCTGCGTTACCCTCGGTCACTCTCCCTGGTGGTTATCGGGCGCGTGGCGTACCCAAAGAATGGTGTGAGATTGCTACAGGCACTACAAATATTTTTTGAACGAAACGGATTCGTTCCACATGTAAGCTGGGCTGGCAGAGATGATTCAGACGAACGTGCCCGAATGATGAAGAAACAAATGCTTGATTTCCTCCAGGCGCACTCTGCAGTTAAGGAGCGATTTCGATTTGTTGGAGAGATATCCAATATCGGGGCGCTGTATGCTGATTCGGATGCACTAATTTTACCGAGCATTTACGAAGGTGTTCCTGTAGTGATTTGCGAGGCGATGCTTAGTGGATGCCCGGTTGTGGCGACCAAGGTTGCAGACAATGAAGAGATACTTGGCAGTAACGAGCAACGGGGATTCCTGTGTGACCCCCTTTCGCCAATGGATATCTGTATGGCAATAGAGCGTCGGAGCGAAATGTCTGCTGAAGCGATGGAGCGGATGACACGTGATGCGCGGCGCTTCGCAGAAGAGCATTTCTTAATGCCGAAAATGGTGGGCGGATATCGGCAGGTGATCGACAGCTTGATCGGATAGACCAGACGTCCGAGTAAATGTATGACCGCAAAAAAAAATAAGCCTTGGGTGCTGGTTGTGGGCGGGTTTCCTCCTGTGCAGATTCGCAAGATCTATGGAGGACAGGTGGCAGTCTGCGCCCGTCTTCTCGAGTCATCGTTTATTGAGCGGTATTTAGTGAGCACGTTAGATACCACTCAGATATCCAATCCCCCTCCGGTCTTTGCGACTCGTATGCTGCTGGCTAGCATCAGGCTAGTGCGCTTCCTTGCTACCTTAATGCTTCGAAGGCCCGATGTCGTGATTATATTTTTGGCTGAGGGCGCGAGCGCAATCGAAAAAGGCGTGATGTCCCGGTTAGCACAAGCTTGCGGAGTGCCATCCATGGTTTTCCCACGCGCAGGGGGGATCATTCAGCAATACGAATCTAACCCCTTATTCGCCGCTTTTGTACGTGGGACCCTAGGCCGGTCCGACATGTTCCTGTGCCAAGGTCTTACCTTGCAGCGGTTCGCGGTTAGAGAGCTTGGATTCACTACTGAATTTACACCTATCATACCCAACTGGACGGCGTCGGAAGAGCATCTCCGCATAGGGGCGGATCGCGACTTCGGGCCGCAAGAAAAAAATCCCAAAATCCTTTTCCTTGGCTGGATGGAAGAGTTTAAGGGCATTTTCGAGTTATTAGAGGCAGCTCGTATCCTGCGCGACGAATGTGTCGAATTTCATCTTGTTTTCGGAGGAGACGGTGCAGCGTTACCGAAGGCTAAGCTGTTTGTCCAAATGCATGGGTTAGATCGCTATGTGACGTTCTCTGGCTGGCTTGATCAAAGAGCAAAGGCAGAACTGCTACAGCAGTGCCAGATTTTCACCTTGCCCTCTTGGAGCGAAGGCCTTCCCAATGTGATGATTGAGGCTATGAGTGCTGGTCTAGCCTGCGTGGTTACTAACGTAGGAACAATTCCAGATTATGTCACTGACGGCCGCGATGCATTAATAGTTGAACATAAAAACGCGTTAGCGCTTGCCGTGGCCCTGCGTACTGTGATCTGTGATGTCAAATTGAGAGAAAGTCTCGCGAAAAACGGATTTTTGATCGCGAGTACAAAATTCACTTTGGAAAATGGCATCGAATTACTATCGGCAGCGGTAACGAGCGCGCTTAAAAGCGGCGCTAAAAAATAAAATTCTCAAATAAGGGTTACTGAAATGTTCAATCAGCGCGTCTTGTTAATTACTGGAGGTACTGGTTCGTTCGGAAATACTGTGTTGCGCCGACTTCTGGAATCTGATTTGCGTGAAATCCGCATATTCAGTCGCGATGAGAAGAAACAAGACGACATGCGCAAGCGCTACAACAGCCCCAAGCTGAAGTTCTACATTGGCGATGTGCGCGACCCGCAGTCGGTCATGAACGTGGTTCGCGGTGTGGACCACATCTTCCACGCTGCGGCGCTCAAGCAAGTGCCTTCGTGTGAATTCCACCCGCTGGAAGCTGTCAAGACCAACGTTTTGGGCACCGAAAACGTGCTGGAAGCGGCCATTCAGTGTGGTGTGAAGCGCGTGGTGGTGCTCAGCACCGACAAGGCCGTCTACCCCATCAACGCCATGGGCATCAGCAAGGCCATGATGGAAAAGGTGGCCGTGGCCAAGTCGCGCAGCAGCGCGCAGACAGTGATCAACGTCACCCGCTACGGCAACGTCATGGCTTCACGGGGCTCGGTGATTCCCTTGTTCATTGAACAAATTCGGGCAGGCAAGCCTATCACCCTGACCGACCCGAACATGACCCGCTTCATGATGACGCTCGATGATGCCGTGGACCTTGTGCTCTACGCTTATGAGCATGGCCAGCCGGGCGAGATCTTTGTACAAAAGGCCCCAGCGGCCACAATTGAGGTATTGGCAAAAGCCTTGACCGCTTTGGTGGGCAAACCCGAACACGAGGTGAGGGTGATAGGAACCCGCCACGGCGAAAAGCTCTATGAGGCTTTGCTCAGCCGCGAAGAGATGGTGGCCGCCGAAGACTTGGGCGGCTATTACCGCGTTCCCCCCGATCTGCGTGACCTGAACTATGGCAAGTTCGTGGAGCAGGGTGAAACCAAAATTTCTGAAGCCACCGACTACAACTCGCACAACACGGAGCGCCTGGACGTCGCTGACATGCAGGCTTTGTTGATGAAGCTGAGCTTCATGCAAGCCATTGTCCGGGGTGAACACATGGAGCCCGAGGAGTAAGCCATGAAAGTACTGGTCACGGGCGCCAACGGTTTTATTGCCAAAAATTTGGTTTTGCGCTTGCGTGAGCGAGCCGAGACCGAAGTCTTAACCCTCATGCGCGAGGATGACGACAGCGCTTGGCAGGCGGCGCTTGCACAAGTCGACGCGGTGGTGCACTTAGCCGGTGAAAACCGCCCCGCCGACCCCGCCGCTTTTGATGCGGTCAACACTGGCCTGACCCAGTGCCTGTGCCAAACTTTGCAAAGCATGGACAAGCGCATCCCGGTGTTGTTCAGTTCATCGGCGCAAGCCGAACAAGACAACCCCTATGGCCGCAGCAAACGTGCCGCTGAGGAGGCCTTGGCTCAATTGGCCCAGAGTCATGGCAACCCTGTGGCAATTTTCCGTTTGCCCGGTGTGTTTGGGAAGTGGTGCCGCCCCAATTACAACTCGGTCGTGGCCACATTCTGTCACAACAAGGCGCACGACTTGCCGGTGCAGATCAACGATGCCCAAGCCTGTGTGCGCTTGGTCTACGTGGACGATGTGATGAATGCCTTTTTGCATGCGCTGGAAGAACCTATTGCGGGCTTGAGCCACCCTGCGGTGACCCCCGAATACACCATCACCTTGGGCGAACTGTCAGACCAAATCGATGCGTTCAAGAGCTGTCGCAGCACCTTGGTGTCTGAGCGCGTGGGTACGGGCTTGACCCGTGCCTTGTATGCCACTTACGTGAGCTATTTGCCGGTGGAGAAGTTTGCCTATGGCGTGCCGGCCCACGGAGACGCCCGAGGCGTGTTCGTGGAGATGCTCAAAACGCCCGATGCGGGCCAGTTCAGCTTTTTCACGGCACACCCCGGCATCACTCGGGGCGGGCATTACCACCACACCAAAACCGAAAAGTTTCTGGTCATCAAAGGCCATGCCCGGTTTGGTTTTCGCCACATGCTCACCAATGAAGTGCATCATTTAGAAACGTCTGGTGAATGCCCTGAGGTGGTAGAAACAGTGCCAGGTTGGACGCACGACATCACCAACATTGGTGATGATGAAATGGTTGTGATGTTATGGGCCAATGAGATTTTTGACAGAGCCAACCCAGACACGATCACAAGTAAAGTTTGAAGCAAATGAAAAAACTCAAAATCATGTCGGTCGTGGGGACGCGGCCCGAAATTATCCGTTTGTCACGTGTGCTGGCGGCGCTCGATGAGCATTGTGAGCATGTGCTGGTGCATACAGGGCAAAACTATGACTATGAACTAAACCAAGTTTTTTTTGACGACTTAGGCGTTCGTAGGCCTGATTACTTTTTAAGCAGTGCCGATGGATCAACGAGTGCTGCACATACGATCGGCAACCTGATTACCGCGGTAGATGGTGTATTGGCACAAGTCCAACCCGAAGCAATGCTGGTATTAGGCGATACCAACAGTTGCTTGTCAGTAATTCCAGCTAAGCGTCGAAAAATCCCAATTTTCCACATGGAAGCAGGCAATCGGTGCTTTGACCAGCGCGTGCCCGAAGAGACCAACCGTCGTATCGTGGACCATACGGCAGATATCAATTTAACTTACAGCACGATTGCGCGAGACTACTTATTGCGAGAGGGGTTGCCACCTGATCAAGTGATTAAGACGGGCAGCCCGATGTTTGAGGTGCTGCATCATTACTTGCCGCAGATTCAGGCATCAGACGCGCTAATGCGTTTGGCATTGACCTCTCAGAAATATTTTGTCGTGAGTGCGCATCGAGAAGAAAACATCGAGTCGGAAAAGTCGTTTACAAAGCTTGTTGCTGTGCTTAACAGTGTGGCTGAAGAACATGGTTTACCAGTGGTGGTCTCAACTCACCCGCGTACCCAAAAACGCGTCGATGCAACGGGGTCTAAATTTCATCCGCTGGTGCGTCTGATGAAGCCGCTGGGTTTTCATGACTACGTAAATCTTCAGATGAATGCCAAAGCCGTTCTGTCGGACAGTGGCACGATTAACGAAGAGTCATCTATTCTGAACTTCCCTGCACTCAATCTGCGTGAGGCGCACGAGCGACCTGAAGGTATGGAAGAGGCTGCTGTGATGATGGTTGGTCTAGAGGTGGAGCGTGTGCGCCAGGGGTTGGCCATTGTGGTCACGCAGGCACGTGGCGAAGAGCGCGACTTACGCATGGTAGCCGATTACATCATGCCCAATGTAAGTGCCAAGGTGGTGCGCATTGTCCACAGTTACACAGATTACGTTAATCGTGTGGTGTGGAAGAAATATTGAGATCGGTTTTGCGCATTCTTGTTGTCAGCCAGTACTTTTGGCCAGAAAACTTCCGAATCAATGACTTGGTGAAAGAGTGGGGTCAACGAGGGCATCAGGTGACGGTACTCACGGGAATACCCAATTATCCGGCGGGTAAGGTATTTGATGCTTACATTGATCAACCTAGTTCTTATGAACAATACGAAAGTGCCAAGGTGGTCCGCGTTCCCATGTTGCCTCGTGGAATTGGTGGTTTCCGCTTGATGATGAACTATCTGAGCTTCGTTTTGGGTGGCTCCATTTGGGGGGCGTGGCGTTTACGCGGTATTCAACCTGATGTGATTTTTGTATTCGAACCTTCACCCGTAACGGTGGGTTTACCGGCTGTATGGCTAAGCAAAATTAAAAACGTACCTGTGGTCTTTTGGACACTTGATTTGTGGCCAGAGACTCTAGCTGCGATCGGTGTAGTCCGCTCGCCAAAAGTGTTGGCATGGGTGGGCTGTATGGTGAGCTTCATCTACAACCGTTGTACATTGGTGTTGGGGCAGTCACGTGGATTTTTGGACAGCATTGCCAAATATTGCAATGACAAATCCAAAATCCGCTATTTCCCCAGCTGGGCGGAAGACGTATTCACAGATAAAAACGTCAAACCAGCACCTGAAGTTCCCGAAATTGTAGAGGTATTCACTGTGGTGTTTGCTGGGAACATCGGCGAGGCGCAAGACATGCCGGCCGTGCTGGATGCCGCAGAGCAATTAAAAAGCAATGACTGGGTACGTTGGGTTATTGTGGGTGATGGGCGTAAGTCTGATTGGTTGCAATCTGAAGTACTCCGTCGTGGACTAAGTAAGCAGGTCTTGCTGCCTGGCCGTTTTTCTGTGGAGCGCATGCCCTCTTTTTACGCACACGCGAATGCACTATTAGTTTCGTTGAAGCAAGATCCAGTTTTCAGCATGACGATCCCGGGGAAGGTGCAGTCGTACCTCATGGCAGGAATTCCCGTGCTGGGCATGTTGGATGGCGAAGGGGCTGCCGTCATACGTGATGCTCAGGCGGGCCTGACCTGTGGGGCGGGTGATAGTGCTGGCCTTGCAAACGCAGTGCTGGCCTTGGTCGCGATGACTGCAGAGGACAGAAGGCAGCTCGGATTAAACGGGCGTAAGTATGCTGAACAAGAATTTGGACGTGCCGAATTGATGGATCGCCTAGACGCGCTGTTGCATGAGGCCGTGAACAACAGCAAAGCCAAGACATGAAAGACGAGAAGATGATATTGGTTACAGGGGCCACGGGCTTTGTGGGGAATGCACTTGTCAATAAATTAGCCACTGAGCTCGCATACAACGCCTCAATAGTTGCGGCTGTCCGTCGACGTGACTTGTCTTGGCCCGAAAGGGTGCAATCTGTTCTGGTGGGCAATTTGCTGCCCACTACCGACTGGAGCGTTTCAATGCGTGGTGTGCATGCTGTCGTGCATTGCGCTGCGCGTGTGCACGTGATGCAAGATGGTGCGCCGGATCCCTTGCAGGTTTACCGAGAAGTGAATGTGGATGGTACGCTCAATCTGGCCCTGCAAGCAGCACAAGCTGGTGTACGTCGATTTGTTTTCGTGAGTTCGATCAAAGTCAATGGCGAATCCACACTTCCAGGTCATGCCTTTTCTGCGGATGATCAGCCGGAGCCTTTGGATTCCTATGGTGTGTCTAAGCTGGAAGCAGAGCAAGGGTTGTGGAAAATTGCAGCACAGACAGGTATGGAGGTGGTGATCGTACGTCCCCCTTTGGTTTACGGCCCAGGTGTGAAGGCCAATTTTGCGTCAATGATGCGTTGGGTGTCGCTAGGTGTTCCCTTGCCTTTAGGGCGCATCCATAACGCACGCAGTATGGTGGCGTTGGACAATCTAATTGACTTGTTGGTCACTTGCCTGAAGCATCCTGCAGCTGCTGGGCAAACCTTTTTGGTGTCCGATGGGGAAGATGTGTCAACCACCGAGCTGTTGCGTCGGACTGCACGGGCGATGGGCAGGAGGGCTTTGCTGCTAAATGTTCCCGCTTCTAGGCTTGAGATGGTTGCATCCTTGCTGGGTAAGCGGGCGATGGCTCAACGCCTTTGTGGCTCTTTGCAGGTGAACATTGATAAGACACGCAGTACCTTAGGGTGGGAACCACCCCTGACGCTGGACCAAGGTTTAAAAAAAGCTGTTGAAGGTTTAAAACGGTGAAACGGACATTTGATTTTGTTTTGTGTTTGATGGCTGCGGTATTACTGCTGCTGCCTGTGGTTGTGGTCGCGATTTTGGTACGTTTAACATCCAGCGGTCCAGCTTTGTATTGGTCTGATCGAGTGGGGCACAACAATGCAATTTTCAAAATGCCTAAGTTTCGCAGTATGCGTGTGGGCACGCCCGCTGTTGCAACGCACCTGCTGACTGACCCAAAAGCTCACCTGACACCAATTGGCTCTTTTCTTCGTAAGAGCAGTTTAGATGAGCTGCCCCAGTTGTGGAGTATCTTGGTGGGTGATATGAGTTTTGTGGGGCCTCGCCCGGCCTTGTTCAATCAGGATGACTTAATTGCTTTGCGCACAGAGCAGGGTGTGCATAAGCTGGTTCCGGGTTTGACAGGTTGGGCGCAAGTAAATGGGCGTGATGAATTGCCGATTCCACAAAAGGTTGCGTTGGATGCCGAATATTTACAAAAGCAGAATCTCTGGTTTGACATCCGAATTTTGTGGCTGACATTTGTTAAGGTGGCTCGGCGCGATGGGGTGTCGCATTGAGCCATACCCAGCAGGTGTCAGACAAGCCACGTTTACTGATTGTGGGTGCAGGTGGCCACGGACGATCTGTAGCCGAAGCTGTTTTGATGTCAGATCAGTTCAGCTTAGCCGGTTTTTTGGACGATGGTGCATTTGATAATGGAGAGGCTGTGTGGGGCTTCCCAGTGCTGGGGCCTGCTACAGCATTTGAACAAAATGTCCGTCAATCAACTCATGCAGTGGTAGCAATAGGCAACAACGCAGCACGAAAAAAGTTGTCGGTGCAGTTGTAAGCAGCTGGATTTACGCTGGCTAATATCATTCATCCTATGGCAATAGTTTCGCCACGAGCGCACTTGGACGTTGGGATCGCCGTAATGGCAGACGCCGTTGTGGGCACCGAGGCGGCATTGGGAAAAGGCGCAATCTTCAACTCTTGTGCTTTGGTGGATCATCATGCGCATGAATTTGGCCATTTAGGTGTCAATGCTTATATGGATGGGGGCAATGTTTTGGTGGCTTTGGCATGGATGCAAGCAGGCTCGGCGATAGGTTACAGCATTCAGGTTGCATCCGGCACCGTACTTAAGTCGGGTGAGGCGCGCTGAGGTGTCCTCGTGTATCAATTGACTTAAATGAAAACTGCTTTCTTGACTGATTTTTTATTGTTGCTACCCCGCCCAGTAAAACGGACTTTGGCCTTGGGTGCAGATGCGTTTGTTTGCGGCATCACGGTGTGGATGGCGTTTAACTTGCGGTTAGAGGCATGGACACCTTGGTCACCCGCACACTTCATTGCCTTTGTGGGTGCTGTTGCTTTTGCTTTGCCAGTGTTCATCGTGTTTGGCCTTTATCGCGCCATCTTCCGCTATGCAGGCTTGCCAGCTTTGATGACTGTATTAAAGGCCGTGGTCCTTTACGCTGTGCTGTATTGTTTTGCGTTTTCCGTGGTGGGTGTTCCGGGTGTGCCGCGCACTGTGGGCGTTTTGCAGCCGCTGTTGTTGCTACTTGGCGTTACTCTGTCGCGTGCGTTTGTGCGTTATTGGTTGGGGGGCATTTATCTGGGCATCGTCCATCGCGAGCGTTTGCCACGAGTTTTAATATATGGCGCAGGCTCAGCGGGGCGTCAATTGGCAGCGGCCCTTAAAACAAGTCCCGAGCTCGTCGTGGTGGGGCTGCTGGATGACGATAACCTCTTGCATGGGCAGGTGCTCAATGGGCTAAAAATCTACGATCCAGCAGCCATCGTGGCCTTGGTGGCCAAGCTGCGTGTGACGCAGGTATTTTTGGCCATTCCGTCTGTATCACGTGCGCGGCGTAACGAAATATTAGAGCTGGTGAGCTCGGCCCATGTGCAGGTGCGGACCTTGCCAGGGGTGCTAGAGCTGGCCCAAGGCAAGGTGCAGGTGTCTGACCTGAAAGAGTTAGACATCGAAGACTTACTGGGTCGCGACCCAGTGCCACCCAATCCGTTGATGCTGGGTAAAAACATCACAGGCAAGGTTGTAATGGTGACGGGCGCGGGTGGCTCGATTGGCTCAGAGTTATGCCGACAAATTGTGAAGGCTAAGCCTGCTGTGTTGTTGTTGGTCGAGCTGACTGAGTTTGCGCTGTATGCCATAGAGCATGAATTGCAAGTCTTGGTTTCAGACGTTTCGATGAGCGATGTTCAATTGTTGCCATTGCTGGCCAACGTGCGTGATGCATCACGCATGGACGAAATTTTGCGCACATGGAAGCCGCATACGGTGTACCACGCGGCGGCCTATAAACATGTGCCCTTGGTAGAGCACAACCCCGCAGAGGGCATAAAGAACAATGTGCTGGGCACCTTAAATACTGCACAGTTAGCAGCCACGCACGGCGTGCAAGATTTTGTGTTGATTAGTACTGACAAGGCAGTGCGCCCAACCAATGTGATGGGCACTAGCAAACGATTGGCCGAGATGGTGTTGCAGGCGCAAGCTCAGACAATGTCTGAGGGCGAAGGCAAAACGCGTTTCAGTATGGTGCGCTTTGGCAATGTGTTGGGCTCATCTGGCTCGGTAGTGCCGCTGTTTCGCAAGCAAATTAAAGATGGCGGGCCCATTACCCTGACGGATGAACGAATTACCCGTTACTTCATGACCATCCCCGAGGCCGCGCAGCTCGTTATTCAGGCAGGCGCTATGACCAGTGGTGGCGATGTGTTTGTACTAGACATGGGCGAGCCCGTAAAAATCATCGACTTAGCCAAGCGCATGGTCGAGCTGTCGGGCCTAACAGTAAAAGATGAAGTCAATCCAAATGGCGACATTGAAATTCAAGTTACAGGTTTGCGCCCTGGCGAAAAGCTGTATGAAGAGCTGCTCATTGGCGATAACCCGCTGCCCACCAGCCATGCCCGCATCATGAAAGCTCATGAAGACTTTTTGCCTTGGGGCGAATTACAAGCCAAGTTGGCTGGTTTAAAGCAGGCGCTAGATGTCAATGATGTGCCGCTAATTCGCACCTTGCTGAAAGACCTTGTGCCCGGCTATCAGCCAGAGGGCGATGTGGTCGATTGGGTGTGGATGGCAAGAGAGTACAAAAACAAGGTTAATTGTGAATAAGCAAAATTTACGGGCCCGCGATAACGGGCTCTTTGAGCAGTTGTTGCCCGTAGTTCTGGCTTTTGGGCTTTTGCTCTCCATCAGTACCAACCTCAGGATGGCTGTTTTCCCAGTCGGCCCTGGCGAGCTTATCTTAGCAATGCTAGCAGTTGTTGGTGTGGCGTACGGAAAACTCAGGCTGCATTGGAAAACACCTGTTGTATTGTTTTGGGTCTTTGCATGTGCTGGCATGCTGCTTGGCGCCTTGGCGGCAAGCCAAAAAGGCGCATTAGCCGACCACCACAGCATGGCTTATGCATTTACAGCCGCTGTAACTATTGGCTTATCAGCCTTGTTGATTCTGCTAAGTGATGGGGCGTTGCGGCGGATTATTTACTGGCTTTGCATATTGACAGCGATCGGCCTTTGGTTTGGATTTATTGTGTATTTATCAGGTGATATCGCTTTGGCACAGATGCTACATATGCCTGATGCGGGTGATGTGCGTTATGCAGGCTGGTCAATCAATCCGAACCAGCTTGCTTTGTTTTTTGTGCCTTTACCCGTGTGGGTGGCCGCTGTTTGGCGTGATGTGACTAACCCGAGCCGCTTGCAAATGGCTGGGTTTGGGCTGCTGCTGTTTGCTTTGATGTTGATGGGCTTGTTGGTGCGCAGTGATGGCTTGCTGGTGGTATGGGTGTTTGAGTTTTTGATTTTGATCATGTTGCGCTTACGCTGGGAGATGAAGGCTAGCCGTATGTCATTGCTTGCTTATGCGGTGGTGATGGTCATGTGTGTGTTACTAGTTAAGACATTTGCTCATGGCGAAGTTCGTAAATCAGTTCGATGTGCAATTGAAACCATCAGCCAAGGCGAGGGCTTATGGTCTGACAAGTGTTACCAAGCCCAAGCCTTTAAAGACCAAGAGGCTTTCAGGATCGGCTACAGCGACCCGTTAGAAAAAACAGGGGTTCGACAGCAACTTTGGCAACATGGCTTGCAGGTGTGGTTGGCATCACCTTGGATTGGCTTTGGGCCTGGTGAATATTCCTGGATTTCAACCGATGCACTTGGTGGTCGAACAGAGGCCATGGAGTCGCACAACATCACCATCGACTTGCTAACCCAAGGTGGCGTATGGGCAGGGCTGGCTTGGATTGCGCTGGTGTCCTATTTACTGATCAATGCTTGGCGTATTCAAGACTCATATACATTCAGTGTGGTGTTGATGATGGCGGCATTTACTTTCTTCCACAACACGCGGCAGCCTTATTTGTGGTTTGTTTTGGCCATGTCATACGAGGCCATACGTAGAAGGCTTTTTGTATCGCCGCCAGTTGACAAGGCATGATGCCTAAACGGCACACAACGCTCCCCGCTTTGGTTTGGCAAATGTTCTTGATGGGCTTGCTGGGCTTGTCGGGGATTATTTTTGTGCCCTTGCTGCTGCGTAGCGCTGACGCGCAGCTGATGGCCAATGTGTTGGTAGCACAGGTATCTGTGTATTACTTGGTGTTATTGGTGCAGTTTGGCTTTGTCATCAGTGGGCCAGCTGCCGTGGCTAGAGCGGCTGATACAGCAGGCAAAGCACAGGTGTGGCAAAAAGCCATGCACAGCAAGTGGTTGCTGGCAATGCCTGTGGCTGTGATATTTGGATTGGCCTTTGTTAGTTTTGCATGGGGGCAGTGGCATTTGCTGTGGTTCGTGTTGTTGGTGGTAGCGTTTGCAGTAAATTCAAATTGGTTTTTACAAGCACAGCAAAATTTTGTTTCGGGTACGGCATTTGCTGCCTTCGGTGTGGGCCTTAGCGCGTGCATGTTATGGATGCTTCCGTCTGATGGCGCTTGGCTGGTTTTGATCTTGGTGATGCCGCAAGTAAGTTTGGGTTTTGGTACGTGGTGGGTTGCTCGTAAAGCGTGTTTAGGCCTTGCGCATACCCAGCCTAGCTGGCGGGGTGATTTAGACCTGCTACGTAAAGATGCCCCCTTGGTGGCATCTCAATTGCTGCTACTGGCCGCGACCACGCTAGGTACTGTGGTGGTGGGGGCATTGGCCGAGCCGCAAACGACAGCTGCTTACGCAGCCACCGAAAAGCTATTTAACCTAGGCGCCACTGTGATGGTGGGTTTGTACATGGCCTTGTATCCACGGTTTGCAGATTGGTTTTATTCTGATCGCTCAGTTTATTGGGCGAAAACAAAGCAATTGTTGGGGGCTTCACTGTGTTGTGGAGGGCTGTTGGCTGTGCTACTGCATGTCGCCGGGGCTGAACTGATGGCTCTGTATCTGCCAGAGCCCTTGGCATCAATCGTTGTGTCTGCATTGCCTGCATTGGCAATTTGGCTGGGGCTGTGTTTAAGTCAGCATGTGTTGACCAGTTATTTGGTATTGGCCGAGCGCCACAGGCTTGTGCTGTTGGCCAATGCGTGTGTGTTGGCTGTTACGGTGGCTGTGGGTTCTGCCTTTGCACAAAGTAACCCAATAAACTGGGTGTACGGCATGGTGGCAGGCCAAGTGGTGGCCTTTGTATGTTTGTACAGGCTATACGCCCATGATCAGGTGTTGCGATCATGAAGATATTGCACATCACAGAATCGTTGGGCGCTGGTGTGGGGCATTTTTTGCAATTGGCCACCAGTGGCCAAGCTGCCGATGGACATCAGGTCGTGATGGCGCATTCAATCAGGTCAGATACGCAGGTAGATCAGCTTGATGCTCAGTTCTCGTTTTTGGCTAAACGCACTGTTGTGCCAATGGTTACTCAAGTTTCTTGGCTGCAAGATGCTCTGAGCGTATGGCGTTTGATGAGATTAATTCAGCAAGAGCAGCCAGATGTGGTGCATTTGCATTCATCCAAGGCCGGGGTGTTGGGGCGTGTGGCTGCATGGCTGAGTGGCAGCAGGGCCCATGTTTTTTACTCGCCACATGGATTTGCTTTTTTACGGTTGGACGTGTCGGCCGCTAAACAAAAGTTATTTTTGTGGTTTGAGCAGTTCTCCGCTAAGCTAGGCGGCACTCTGGTGGCTTGCTCTAGATCAGAAGCAGATTTAGCCGAAGAAAAAGTACGTCACCCCCGTGTGCGACTTGTAGAAAATGCCACTGATTTAAGCCAAGTTCTAAGGTCTAGTGGAAGTGCAGGCGGACGTGTCAATGTCTTGAACGCTGGCAGGGTGTGTTTCCAAAAAGGCCCATGGCGATTTAGCGCTGTAGCTAAGGCCTGTGTAGATTTAAACGCGCAGTTTGTGTGGATGGGGGACGGAGACATGGCAGACACGCTGCGATCCGCCCATGAGTCCCATTTGCTGCTGACTGGATGGTTAACGCACGCAGAAGTGGCGCAGCGGCTAGCACAGGCAGATGTTTTTTTGATGCCGTCCTTATGGGAGGGCATGCCCTTGGCGTTGATTGAGGCCCAAGCTGCAGGCATTCCTGCGGTGGTGCCCAATGTGGTGGGTTGCAGAGATGTGGTGCAACATGGGGTGACGGGCTTTGTGTGTAACAGCGATGAAGAGCTGAGCTCATGTACGCGAGAACTGATAGCCAATGCCTCATTGCGCAAGCGTATGGGTGACAATGCCGAACAAATGTCGCGTGTACGATTTGCCGTAGAGCGTATGAATAAAGAATTGCTGCAGTTGTATGCAGAGGGTTGAATGAACTACAAAGCTAAAAGCGCATCACCAGTCCCCTCGTATGTGGTCAAACTGGTGGATGCTGCGCTCATATTGCTGGCGGCATATTTGGCTCTCTACGCCAGACGTTTGTTTAATTTGCCAGCTGAAATGCCGGTCAAATTTATTGCCAGCTATGACGGTTTGGCCGTGGTTGGTGCAATGTTATTTGCATTTTTTTCAGGGCATGTGGCGGGCTCTTGGCGTGGTGCACAAATGCCCGCCATGCTGGCCAAGTTGACAGGTCGCTGGTTTGTTGTGATTGGTCTGTTGTTGCTATGGTTGTTTGCATTTAAGGCCACACAAGAGTTTTCTCGTGTTTGGTTTGTGGCTTGGGCCTTGTTGGCAACGTTGCTACTCTGGTTTGGCCGGTTGCTGATTTATATAGCGCTGCGCAACCTGCGTTTGCGCGGTGTGGGCTTGCGGCGGGTGGCCTTGGTCGGGGCGGACGCAGCAGTAGCAAGCTTACAGGCTCGCATGGCTTCGGCGGGATGGTCGGGCTATGTGGTGCATGAAGTGGTGCAGGCTACACAAGACGTAGCGCAGCTAGAAACGTTGGCGAACAAACCGCTAGATGAAATATGGGTGATGTTGCCCTTGGGTGATGTCCAAGCCATTGAGCGCACTTTGCATGCCCTGAGGCATAGTGCTGCATCCATTCGTTTGGTACCTGATTTATTGACCCTGCGCCTGATCAACCACGGTGTGACTGAGGTCATGGGCGTCCCTATGTATGACGTTTTCGCTTCACCCATGACCGGCACGAACCGACTCTTGAAGTGGCTAGAGGACAAAGTGTTGTCATTGCTAATATTGACGCTTATCAGCCCTGTCATGTTGCTTGTTGCGTTGGGGGTGAAGTTGAGTTCGAGCGGGCCCGTCTTTTATAGACAAGAGAGGGTGGGGCTAAATAACCGCTCTTTCAATATGTTGAAATTTCGCTCGATGCCAGTTGATATAGAAAAAGATGGGGTGCGTTGGGGCGGTGCCGCCTATAAAGCTACCAGCCGATTTGGGCAGTTCATACGTCGCACGAGTCTTGATGAGTTGCCACAATTTCTCAATGTGTTGAGGGGGGACATGTCTATCGTAGGTCCGCGCCCAGAGCGGCCCGTGTTTGTGGCTCAATTCAAAGACGCGATACCCGACTATATGAAAAAGCATTTGGTTAAAGCGGGTATCACCGGGTGGGCGCAGGTGCACGGCTGGCGTGGCGACACAGATTTGAAAACACGCATTGAGTTTGATTTGTTTTATATTGAGAACTGGTCTGTGTGGCTAGATTTAAAAATCATATTTCTCACGATTTTTAAAGGCTTCTTAAATAAAAATGCGCATTGATGCATTGTTGGTAAAGGGTAGTGAATGACAATTCTTATAACAGGCGGTGCTGGTTTCATCGGTAGCAATTTCGTCCACACTTGGGTTTCGTCATCTAACGAAACCGTGGTGAATTTAGACAAGCTCACCTACGCAGGTAATTTGGCCAATTTGGATGCCCTCAAGGGCGATCCACGCCATATCTTTGTGCAGGGTGATATAGGCGATCGTGCTTTGCTGTCAACGCTTTTGGCCGAACACAAGCCCCGTGCAGTGCTGAACTTTGCTGCAGAGAGCCATGTAGACCGCTCCATTCACGGCCCAGGTGACTTTATTGAAACCAACGTGGTGGGCACGTTCAATTTGCTAGAAAGTGTGCGCGCTTATTGGCAAGATCTGCCGGCGGCTGACAAAGAAGCTTTCCGCTTTTTGCATGTCTCCACCGACGAGGTGTATGGCACGCTGTCACCCACTGATCCTCCGTTTGCAGAAACCAAAAACTACGAACCCAATAGCCCGTACTCAGCCAGCAAGGCCGCCAGCGACCACCTAGTGCGTGCATGGCATCACACCTATGGCTTGCCTGTGCTCACCACAAATTGCAGCAACAACTATGGGCCGTATCACTTTCCAGAAAAGCTGATTCCTTTGGTGCTGCTTAACGCCTTGGCTGGCAAGCCATTGCCTATTTATGGCGATGGCCAGCAAGTGCGTGATTGGCTGTATGTAGAAGACCACTGCCGCGCCATTGCCCGCGTGCTAGAAGCTGGCAAAGTGGGCGAGACCTACAACATTGGCGGCTGGAACGAGAAGCCAAATCTTGAAGTGGTTAACACCTTGTGCTCCGTACTGGATGAGCTAAAGCCAAGGGCAGATGGCAAGCGCTACGCCGAGCAAATTACCTACGTCAAAGACCGCCCCGGCCATGACCGCCGCTACGCCATTGACGCCCTCAAGATCGAGCGCGACTTAGGCTGGAAGCCACAAGAAACGTTCGAGACCGGCATCCGCAAAACCGTGAAGTGGTATTTGGCCAACCAAGCGTGGGTAGAGGGCGTGACCAGTGGAGCTTACCGCCAATGGGTAGGCAAGCAATACGGCGCGTAAAGGCTGGCAATGAGAATCCTTATCTTAGGAAAAAACGGCCAAGTGGGCTGGGAGCTGCAGCGCAGCTTGGCCCCTTTGGGCGAGGTGCTGGCTTTAGACCGCCACAGCACCACCTACTGCGGTGATCTATCTAAGCCCGAAGAACTCGCGCAAACGGTGCTGACTTACAAGCCAGATTTCATCGTCAATGCTGCTGCGCACACAGCAGTAGACAAAGCCGAGTCAGAGCCCGAGCTGGTAAAGGTTTTAAATACCGATGCCCCTGCGGCCTTGGCCAAAGCCGCAGCGCTAACAGGCGCATGGCTGGTGCATTACTCGACCGACTATGTTTTTGATGGCAGTGGCACGCACGCTAGGCAAGAGGATGAGGGCGCAGGCCCGCTGAGCGTTTATGGCCAAACCAAGCTGGATGGCGAAAAGGCAATAGTTGCCAGTGGCTGCAAGTATTTGATTTTCCGCACCAGCTGGGTGTATGCGGCACGCGGTGGCAACTTCGCCAAGACCATGTTGCGCTTGGCGCAAGAGCGCGACAAGCTCACCGTCATCAACGACCAACACGGCGCACCCACAGGCGCAGACCTGATTGCAGATGTAACAGCACATGCCATGCGCCGCGTTTTTAACACGCAAAACATCTCATTCAGCGGTGTGTATCACCTCGTGGCTTCGGGTGAAACCACATGGCACGGCTACGCCAGTCATGTGATTGAGAAGGCAAAAGCCATCAAGCCCGAACTCGGTTGGAAAGTGGCTGATATAGCACCCGTATCTACCAGTGCGTTCCACACGGCTGCTACTCGTCCGCTGAACTCTCGTTTGTGTACGCGTAAACTACAACAAGCATTTGGCTTAGTAATGCCGCCTTGGCAGCAGGGTGTAGACCGCATGCTGGCTGAAATACTCTAAAAAGAAGCACAGATATGACAAAACAACGCAAAGGCATCATCCTCGCGGGCGGCTCTGGCACACGCTTGTACCCCGTCACACAAGCGGTCAGCAAACAGCTGATGCCCGTGTACGACAAGCCCATGATTTACTACCCGCTCACCACGTTGATGCTCAGTGGTATTCGTGAAGTGCTGATCATCTCCACACCTCAAGACACGCCACGGTTTACCGAGCTGATAGGCGATGGCAGCCAGTGGGGCATGCATATTGAATATGCGGTGCAACCTAGCCCCGATGGCTTGGCGCAAGCTTTCATCATTGGTAAAAATTTTGTGGCGGACCACCCCAGCGCCTTGGTGCTGGGCGACAACATCTTCTACGGCCATGACTTGGTGAAGCAGCTTCACAGCGCCGACGCCCGCAGCAGCGGAGCCAGCGTGTTTGCCCACCATGTGCATGACCCTGAGCGATATGGTGTGGTGGAATTTGATGACCAGTTCCGCGCTTTGAGCATTGACGAAAAGCCAGCCAAGCCTAAGAGTAACTATGCCGTCACAGGCTTGTACTTTTATGACGAGCAAGTGTGTGACATCGCAGCATCAGTGAAGCCATCGCACCGTGGTGAGCTAGAGATTACCGATGTGAACAAGCGATATTTAGAGCTGGGGCAGTTGAATGTAGAAATCATGGGCCGTGGCTATGCATGGCTAGACACGGGTACGCACGACAGCTTGCTAGAAGCGGCCAGCTTTATTGGCACGCTGCAGAAGAGGCAAGGCTTGATGGTGGCTTGTCCTGAAGAAATCGCCTTCCACGAAAAATGGATTGATGCTGCCGCGCTAGAAAAGCTTGCCAAGCCTTTGGCCAAGAATGGTTACGGCCAATACCTGCTGAACCTGTTGAAGTAAACGCCATGCCTTACCAAGTAACGAAAACAGCCATTGATGGCGTGCTGGTGCTAGAGCCCAAAGTCTTTGGTGATGCGCGTGGGTTCTTTTTTGAAAGCTTCAACGCCCGCGATTTTGAGCAAGTCACGGGTTTGGATGTGTCGTTTGTTCAAGATAACCATAGCAAGTCAGCCAAGGGCGTGCTGCGTGGCCTGCACTACCAAGTGCAGCACGCACAAGGCAAGTTGGTGCGCGTCACAGAGGGTGCGGTGTTTGATGTGGCGGTGGATATTCGCCAAGGCTCCCCCACCTTTGGCAAATGGTTTGGATTGGAACTGTCGGCTGAAAATAAAAAGCAGCTGTGGATACCCGCTGGCTTTGCGCATGGTTTTTTAGTGACCAGCGAGAGTGCAGAGTTTTTGTACAAAACTACCGACTACTACCACCCCGAGTTTGAGCGCAGTATTTTGTGGAATGACCCAGCGATTGGCATTGAATGGCCACGGCATGTGATTGACTGCATGCCACTGCTTGCGTCTAAAGATGCAATTGCTCCATTGCTGGAGTCTATTAGTGCTTAAGAACATGATGCTGCACGGTTGGCCTGCTATGTTTTTGTTTCTCGCAGGAGCTGTGGCTTTGGTGGTGCCGAGCGGCTATTCGATAGGTTTTTATGGGTTGAGTTTTGCAGGTTTGATTACTTGGCTGTTTGTGCGTAATCGGTTGTTGGCATCAGATACTTATGCATTTGTGATTCCATTGCTGGTTTATGCAACTGGGCAGCTTGGGCAGAATTTGCATGAGCAGCTTTCATGGCGTTCTGTGGATCCATTTGCGCCCTTCTTCTTGTTGGTTTTTGGCTTCTGGTTCTTACGACGCTACCAACCTAGCGTGCAATGGTTTTGGATGGGTTTGGCTGTTGGTGCTATGGGGGCTGCGTGTTTTGCGGGGTATCAAGCATTGGCAATCGGCGGGCGTGCTGGGGGGTATTTGCACCCAATTATGTTTGGCAATATTGCGTTGTTGCTAGGCGTGTTGTGCATGGTGCGCGCTTTGATAACGTTAGAGATGACTTGGGTGAATGCGTTGATGTGGTTTGGCTTTTTATGTGGTGTCATGGCTTCGGTTTGGAGTCAAACGCGCGGCGGCTGGGTCGCGATTGTGTTGATTTTCTTTTGGATATTGAGTTATGCCACAAGCCAATGGACATGGCTTAGAAAGTTGGCCACAGTCACCGCTTTGATTGGAAGTATGGGGGTGGTCGGCGTTCAGCTCGGCTTGACTCAAGTTGTTCAATCACGTGTGTCAGTCGCAATCACTGAAACAATAGCGTTTATTGAGAACAATCAACAAGATAGCCCCGTGGGGTCGCGTTTGGCGATGTGGCGATTTGCAATGCAGCACATTGGAGATGCGCCATGGTTTGGTGTCGGCATGCAAGGCTGGATTTCTTTGCGAGATCAAGGTGTCGCGAACGGAGATTTATCCGAGACTTATATTTCTAGCGTACACCACGTGCATAACGAATATTTAGATGCTGTGTTGAAGCATGGATTGATAGGCTTTTGCTTGCTTCTGTTGTTGTATTTGGTCCCTATGTTTCAGTTCTTTAGGCCGCATTTGAATGCATTGAATGTAGAGGTGAAGTCACTCGCCATGGCGGGTATGGTGATCCCCATGATGTATATGGACTTTGGGTTAACGCAAACTTTTTTGAGCCACAACTCGGGGCGTATGGTGTTGGTCAGCTTATGGATGTGTACCGCGGCATTGCTGCTGAACGCGTCTGAGGATAATAGGCAGCATGACGCCATCTAGCTACACCATCACCTTTGCCTGCTACAACCAGCTCGACTACACCAAGCAGTTCATTACCAGCTTGGACCGTGAAGAGGTAGATTTTTCGCGCATCGTGGCGGTGGACAACGGCTCAACCGATGGAACGCGTGAATGGCTAGGCCAACAAGGCTTTGGTGCCGTGGTTCTGAATGAGCGCAATCTAGGTTGCGGCGCTGCATGGAACCAAGGGGCTTTGGCGATTCAGTCCAAATGGACGGTGGTGATGAACAACGATGTGATTTGCGCCAAGGGTTGGCTACGTGATTTGCTTGCAGCTGCGGAGGCAAATCAACTAGATGTTGCCAGCCCCGCGATGGTGGAGGGTGAGTTGAATTACGACTTTGTCGCATGGTCTGCAGAAGCTCAGGTCAAGATGACTGGCTATGTACGCGAAGGTGCACCGCACGCGGTGTGCATGGCCATCCGCGATGACGTCTGGAGTGAGATCGGGTACTTTATGCCCGTGCCCAAACTGTTGGGCTATGAAGATGCCATTTTTTTTCAACGCGTGCTAGAGGCAGGTCTGAAGACAGGCACTTGTGCTGATTCGTGGTTACACCACTATGGAATGACCACACAAAAAGCGCTTAAGCTAGAAATGAGGTTGGATCAAAACGACAGTTTGGGCAACCGCAACCTGATGCGTTTGTATATGGCGCAAAGTTGGCTTGCGCGCAAGATTGCGCGGTATCAACGCCGCAAACTATTGCTTGATGCACGGTCGAACGAGTTGTCGGTGTATGGCAAAACCGTACACGTCTTACGCGCTGGCAATCAAAACAATTGGGCTTGATGATGATAAAGAAACATTTAGATCTAGGCTGTGGTTTAAAGCCACGCAACCCGTACGAAGCCGAGTTGACTTTTGGATGCGATATTCGTGACATCGATGCCGGCGTTAAAGACATTGGCTTTGACTACAAAAAAGTTAACTTGGTTGTTGAGCCTATTCCTTACCCAGACAACTTCTTTGACTCGGTTTCTGCTTATGATTTTTTTGAGCATGTGCCCAGACAAATCATCTTACCCAACGGCGCCTCAAGCAACCCATTCATTAACCTGATGAACGAAATACATCGGGTGCTTGTGCCTGGTGGGCAGCTGTTAGCTCTGACCCCAGCCTATCCACATGCTGCAGCTTTTTCAGACCCTACGCATGTGAATTTCATCACCGCGGATACCCACGAATACTTTACGGGTAGTCAGCCTGCAGGTGCAATGTATGGATTCAAAGGTGCTTTTGATGTGGTTCAAGTGCGATGGGAAGCCTCGTCAAATGCCTACAACTTGAATCAACCTGAATGGCGCAAGTTTTTGCGCCGATTGCACCGACGGGTAGCTCATGGCGGGCTATCGCATCTAATTTGGGAATTGGCGGCGAATAAAGGTTGATACGCAGACGCTCAGCGCAAGCGCGCCATCCATACCGTCAACCCCAACAACCCCAAGCTACTAATTAGCGCAAATGCAGCTATATGCTGTGCTGCATCGATTGGCTGCGTTAAACCTATCGGAGCTAATAGCAGCACAGCCTGCAATAGACCTAGTGTCATGCAAGCCCATGAGTACACATTGGCTGATTGCGTTTGAAAGGGCCGATGGCTAAAAGCGGCAGACAGACACGCGCTACCTTGCCACAACACCAGTGGTGCGATGTAGGACCACACGCCGCGCCAACGTGGGTCTAGCCATTCTTGGTACAGCGCTACTCCGCACGACAAGCCCAACAGTATGACGCAGGCGAATGCGCCTAGGCCCAGCCACCAAGGGCTGGCGGATGCGACCTTTGCTGTGTGGTTTTGATGGCCCTGTGCCAGAGCCACTTGTGCCCACGCCATGTGCACCACGGCAGGCAAGAAGCCCAATACACGTAACAGGGCGCTCATCCAGCCGGTTTCTTCAGCGCCATACATGCGTTGCCACACCACGATGATGGCTGTTGCTAATAGGGCATCGACCAATGTGTGCGCCATGCGAAGGGTGGCGCTGCGCGGGTCGGATTGATGGGCATTTGAAGCGGATGACTCTGGCGTAGATGCTGCTGATGATGAAGCGCTGCTCGCATATAAATCGTGAGCGCGCAACGCAGGCACCAGCCACGCCGCACCCACGGCATAACCCAGCAGCGCAGATAGCACCAAGGTTGGGCCGCTCCAAGCTAGTGATGCACTAAGCAGCACAGCCGTGAGCGCCGTGGCTGCAGCTGTCACAGGCGGCAGCACACGCACAGCAGCTTGTTGCCAAGCCGAACCCGTGCGCAGGGTAAAGTTTTGCGCCAACATCCAACCCATTTGACAAAACGCCAGCAGCAGCGCCCATAGCAGAGCGGGCCACATACTGAGCTGACTGAACCAAACGGCCAAAGCTGCCACTGGCAGCAAGGCTACGCCGCGCAAAGCGCTGGCACGCCAAGCCTGTTGCGCCGCTGTGTGAGCTGGCAAATGCTGGTTGGCCAACATGCCCAATGGCGCTTGAGCTAAGGCGAGCGTCATCCAGAAAAAACCAATTTGGCTGATGACCGAAAACTCACCCACTTCTTGCGGCGTGAACAAACGCAGCATGAGCAGTGCAAATGCAACTTGCGTAGCAAACGCCACGGCACTCGACAGAGCCACAACGCGGCTGGTGCTGCTAACGTTAAAGCGATTGAGCCAGCTCATCGAATACCGCTTAGTCGGCCTGTTGCGTCTATCTGCCACGAAGGTTTTGGCACTTCGGGCACGATGTGAAGATGTTTCCAAATCGCTAATTTGCTAAGCAACTTAGGCCAAGCCAGTTCACGCACATCGGGCACCACATAGGGGTAAGCATCAAGCGCCTCGCCAAAGCTAAATTGCCAGCTGCTGGGGTCGTCACGCAGCAAATGAAAGTTGCCTTGGTAATGCGCCGCAAAGTAGCGCACCCACGCGTAGTCGTTGCTCACCACGGGCAGGCCTACGGCGCAGTACTCCAGCAACTTGGTGGAGGTTTGTTGGTTGTACGGCTCGATGTTGCTCACTAGGTTCAAACCAAACCGAGCGCGGCGCAGTTGGCGCGGCACATCGGCATGCGGTACGCGGCCTGTGCAGGTCACGGTGGCGGGCAACTGTGCGCGCAGTGCATCAGGCACATCACCTACCAGCAGCAAAGTGCGGCCTGCGTCGTGAATGCTTTGCAGCAGCGGCACAAAGGGCAGTAGGCGATTCATCTCGCCCAAGTAGACCAAGTCAAACTCATTGGGCGGTATGCGTATGGGCGCATCGTCTTCGTACGAGGCATCTGGCAATGCTGGCGCTGCTGCGTCAAAGAAGGCTTGCGCCACGCCCATGTCGCGAAGGGCGTAAGGCATGCCGTCGTCAAACCCCATGCGCTCGCGCACCCATCCGTTTTGAAAGAAACGGTAGTCGGGTTCAGGCTGTGTCCAATGTTTGATGAAGTCTTTCAGCCATGCTTTGGGAGGGGCCGAGGTGGAAGCGTATTCGTGGATATGGAATGCGCTTTTCAGACGACGCGCTTCGGTGCTGGGCACGCGGCCGCACATCCACCACACCACTTGCGCGTTAAGCGGCACAGTGGTGCCCGTGTCGTGCACCAAGGCTTGGTGGCCGTGCGAGGTGATGAAGTCCACGTACGCATCAATCTCGGGCAAGTAGGCTGGCCCGCCACGCACGAAGTGCACGCAGACGATGGCTTTTTGCGCGTTGGTGCTCTTAGGGGCGGCAGTATTTAACATGTGCGCAGCACCTCTTGCCAGTTGCCCACAAACCCATCGATGTGGTGGCGCGCCACGATGCGGGCCATGTCGTCGCGCACTTGTTGTTGGGGCAGGCTTAGCACGGTCATGACGGCTTCGGCCAAGGACACGGGGGCATCGCCACGGGCCAGTAAATAAGGTGCATCCAGGTCGTACAGCTCGCGCATGGCAGGAATGGGCAGCGACACGCAGGGCACGCCGCAGGCAAGCGACTCTAGCGCGGTCATGGGGCAGCCCTCGTAGCGCGAGGTCAGTAGCGTCATTTGCCACGGCTTGTACAGGCTCGCACCGCTGGGGTGTTTGCCCAAAAAATGCACGCGGCCTTGGTACATCAAGTCCATGCCATCGTGAATCATCTTGCGGTGCATGGGGCCTTCGCCCACGATGCCCAGCTGCGCTTCTTCGGGCAAATAGCGCAAGGTGTCTAGCAGCAAGTGCGGACGTTTCTCAGCCGACAAACGGCCCACATAGCCCAGCAGCAAAGGCGGCATACCTTCGCCGCCGTGGCCTGCGTGAACGTGAATGGGTGGGCCTTCAGGCATTGTGGCTATGCCATTGGGCACCACAGCGCAGCGTTGTTGTCTGCCCAGCGTGATGAAGCTGAGCAACGAGTCTTGCGTGGTGCGTGAGACGCACACAAACTGGCTGACTTGTTTGTAGAGCAATCTCAGCCAAAGCTTCTTGAGTGCAGATGTGCCTGCCTCGTGCAGCACATCCATCAACGGGCCATGCACCCAGCTGACCAAAGGCTTGCCCGTGATGGCTTTGAGCGCTGCGCCGCAGTAGGTGGGGCCAAAGTTGTGAGTGGCGACGATCACATCGTGCTGTTTGGCGGCACTCACCAAGGCGGGCCATTGCGTTTGTTGCCAAGGCAGCGCAGTCACTTGCCAGCCTTGTCCGCTGAGCGCATCGGCCAAGGTGCGCGTCATGGTGTACACGCCGCCCCATGAGGGCTCTTCTAGCAACAGGATGCGGCGGGTACTCATGCGATTTTCAAATGGCTCAGCGTGCGCCAAAACCTGTGCACACAGTTTTCACTGTTTTGGCTGCAATCAGCAAATCCAACGCGAGCGAGTAGTGCGCCACGTAATACAAGTCGTAGCTCAGTTTGATGCGCGTGGTGTCTGCGCTGTCTGCATAGCCCTGCTGCACTTGGGCCCAGCCGGTGAGGCCCGGGCGCACGAGGTGGCGGTACGGGTAGCTCGGGATGGTGGCGGCAAAGTTGCGCACAAACGCGGTTTGCTCAGGGCGCGGGCCAATCAGGCTCATGTGCCCTATGAGCACGTTGAAGAGTTGCGGCAGCTCATCCAAACGGCTGCGGCGCAACAAGCGGCCGACGCGGGTGATGCGTGGGTCTTCGGCTTGCGCAAAGTGCACGCCGGGTGCTTGCAAGCCGTGCACCATGCTGCGGAATTTCCACAACGTGAACACTTGTCCGTCGCGGCCCACGCGGGGCTGCGAATACAGAGCTGGGCCTTTGGAATCCAAACGCACAGCCAGCGCCACACATGCGGCGAGAGGCAGCCACAAGGGGGCGAATGCAACAACAGTGATGACATCCAACAATCGTTTGGCGCGGTCGTAGCTGGGGTCGTTGTCGATTTCCCAAAGCGAGTCAGTAGCGGTGGGCAGCATCTTGCGGCCGCTGGTGAGTTCGGCCACGGCTTCGACGCTGTACAGGCGCAGGTGTTGCATTTTCAGTTCGCCCAACAAACGCGTGCGTTCGTCGGTGCTGCGCACATGTCGGTCAAGCACCACGCCATCGCAGGCGGGCAGCGGTGTATCGCTGTTGGGGTTCCACGCGATGAGTTGCACGGCTTGTGGGTCGAGTGTGTTGGGGCTCAGGCACGCGGCCAGTTGGGCGGGCACGTTGGCGTCGAGGTGCACCAAACGCAAGGCGCGGTGTTTGACATGGCGGCGGTAGCCCCACCACAGCCACAGTGTGGTGGCGGCATAGGCCCACACCACGGCAGCGCGTGAGTACGGTTGCTGTAAAAGTGCAAAGCCCAAAGGCGTGAACAAAAACGGCGCGGTGGTCGATACCCACAACACACAGCTGCGCTCGGCCACGGGTAAGTTGGAAGCGCGCATCAGCAAGTGTGTGGCGATGGCGTACGGCAGCACGCACCACCAGAGGGTTTCGCCAAACTGGTAGGTCATGACGCCCGCGTCTTCAAACAACTGCGCAGCCATCAGACTGGGCAGCAACATCCACACGCCCCACAAAGCCCAGCGTTGCAGGGCATCGCGGCGGCGTACCGAGGCTGACACGAGGCCAGCGCCGTTATGCGTGCTGGTGCTTGTGTCATCGTGGGCAAATGTTTTTGTTGCGGTGGCTTCTTGCGTGCTTTGGCGGTACACCTGCAGCACGCGCTCGGCCATGGGCTCGGCAGCAAAAGCGCTGTCGAAGGTTTGCTGTGCGGCGCGGCCCAAGCGTTTGCGCAAGTGCGGGTCTCGCACCAATTGCAATAGTTTTTCGGCGACAGCGTCAGGTGTGTTGGCAGTGAGCACGCCGTCTTGGTAGGGGATGATTTGCTCGCGAATGCCTGGCAGGCTGCTGGCCAGCACGCACAAGCCAGCACGCATGGCTTCGAGCACGGTGATGGGCATACCTTCGTGGTCGGACAGCAACACAAACACATCGTGTTGTGCAAGCAGTTCGCTGACGTTGTTGACGTCGCCCGCCCAAGTGATGTTTTTCAGGTTCAACGACTTGGCTTGCGAGCGCAGTTCAGCGCTGAGTGGGCCATCGCCCGCCAAGGTCACGGGCAGCTCAAAGCCCAAGGTGTTGCGCACTTTGGCCAAGGCTTGCAGCAACAGGTCGTGACGTTTGGGGCGCTTCGTGCGTGCCACCATGATGAGGCGGGGCGTGCTGGCGGCTTGTTGTGTGGGCAGTGAGTTCGTGTCGCTTGATTCGGTGGAGCCGTCAGTGTGCGCCTCTTCTGCTTTGGGCAAGCGCGCAATGCCGTTGGGGATGACGTGCACACGTTCGTGGTCAATGGCTAGGCCATAAGCCAAATCGCGTTCATACTTGGACACGCAAATCATCTGCGTGGTCCAGCGCGCCATCATGTGTTCGGCCAACGCCGCGGCGGTGCGGCGCACCAATGGCACTTCGGGTTTGAAGCCAAAACCGTGCACGGTGTACACCGCGGGGATGTGCGCGCGATGCGCTGCCACACGTGCGACCAAACCGCCAATGGCGCTGTGGCCATGCACGAGGTCTGGCTTGTGTGTGTGGATGAGTTCGGTCAGCTGTTGCACTGCAGGCCAAAGCTTGAGCGGGTTGAGCGACTCCACCATGTCGGGCACAGGGCAGACGGTGATGCCGAGGGCAATGAGCTCGCGGCCCAACACAGATTCTTCCACAGGCCCGCCAATGACCACGGTGAACTGCACGCGCGCTAGCAAAGCCTGGCACAAATCGCGCACATGCGACTGAGCGCCACCGGCTTCGCCGCGTGTGATGACGATCATCACGTGCGGTACATGTGCGGCGGCTTCCAGCGCAGCGAGGTCTAGCTTGGCCCACGGGCTGTTGCGGCGGCGTTGAGGGTCGACGAGGCCTGCTAAGTGCAGCGTTTTTTCGATGTGTACGCCGTGGTCAAGCACTGGTTCAGTGTGTGTGGTCTCAGCGACAGCGTTGGATGTGATCGCAGATTCGGCAGAGCTGGGGGCGTGACTGACGGGTGTCGGCTGTGAAGCGTCTTCTACAACAACGGCTGACGCGGTTGGTTTTGGCGTTGCCTCACTCGGATTGGTATCCGTAACTTCTACCTTGGGCTCTGCAGCCTTGCGCTTAGCACGAGGCTTCTTCGCAGGTGCCGCAGGCGGCACAAAGGCAGGCGGGAAGTCGTCAAACAGGGACAGCGTGCCGTCGTCTTGATTTTTCATAGGGGGGTGTCGAAACCTTGTGGGTTCATGGACTGCCAGCGCCATGCATCGGCGCACATGCGGGCTAAGTCGTGTTTAGCTTCCCAGTTCAGCTGGGCTTTGGCTTGCCATGGATCGGCCAGTGTGACAGCCACATCGCCAGGACGGCGCGGCACCACTTTGTGGGGAATGGGCACGCCGTTGACGCGCGCAAATGTGTCGACCATGTCTTGCACACTCACGCCACGGCCTGTGCCGAGGTTGACGGTGAGGAGCTTTGGTTCGTTCAAGGCGCGCAGCGCAGCCAAGTGGCCGGCTGCTAAGTCGCTCACGTGCAGGTAGTCGCGCACACCTGTGCCGTCTGAGGTGTCGTAGTCGTTGCCAAAAATTTGTAAGTGCTCTCGCTGGCCCAAGGCCACTTGCGTGATGTAGGGCATGAGGTTGTTGGGGATGCCGTTGGGCGCTTCGCCCAGCAAACCGCTAACGTGCGCGCCCACAGGGTTGAAGTAGCGCAGGATGGCAATGCTCCAACGTGGGTCAGCCGCGTGCAGCTCGCGCAGCGCGTCTTCGCACATGAGCTTGGTGCGGCCATAGGGGTTGGTGGCGGTGAGCGCAGCGGTCTCGGGGATGGGCACAGTCACAGGGTCGCCATAGACAGTGGCTGACGAGCTAAACACAATGCGGCGCACATTAGCGCGGTCCATGGCCTGCAGCAGGCTGATGGTCCCGCTGACGTTGTTTTCTAGGTAGCGCAGGGGCTGAGCCACCGACTCACCCACAGCCTTGAGGCCTGCAAAGTGGATGACACCTGCAAAGTCATAGCGGGCAAACAAGGCATCTAAAGCGGCGGAGTCGCGGATGTCGGCTTGCACAAACTCAATGGGGCTGGCGCCCAACTTGGCCAAACGGTCCAGCACTTTGGGGCTGGAATTACACAAATTGTCCAAAATGACGACAGGTTGGCCAGCCTCCGCAAGGGTGACGACGGTGTGCGAGCCAATGAAGCCCGTGCCGCCTGTGATCAAAATGGGTTGTGTCATGCCACGAAAAAAATATGAAGTTTGGGCATTATCCCCTGTAGATACGCGGTCTCGGGCCTAAAATAAATCCAGCTTGCCAGTGCGCACAGTTAGTGCTCTGGTGAGTGATTTCTATCTTTTTACCTTTTTAGTACTTTCATGAAACGCACACATTCTTCCCACGCTGCAGCGCACGCAGGCGCTGAATCTTGCATTGCCCTCATCGACGCCCGTTTTTTGGCGTGGTTGCAAGGCCAAACCGACACCGCACAAGACCATGTGCGCCCACAACTGCACCAGTTGCTGAGCAACGCGCTGGCGCACAACAACCTTGATCTGAACCTGCGCCGCATTTATTGGTACAGCGACACGCCGGACGAGCAGGCCATTGGTGGCCAAGTCAGCCGCGCTGTGTTGCCACACAGCCAAGACGGTGGTTTGTCGATGTTGCGCACCTTGGGTGCTGACCTGAAGCGTTTGGCCGAACGCGGCGCATGCGAGCACCTCTTGGTTGGCAGCGATGACGAGCGCCTGATCAGCCTGATTGACGAAGCTCAGTTGCACGGTGTATCCGTGCACTTGTTGGCTGACGAAGCCTCGCGCAATATGACGCAGCTCAACCGCGAAGACCCAGGTTGGGCTCGCTTGCTGTCGCAAGCCGACCAACGCGTGGTGTTGGGCGCGCAAGCCGCACGCGACGGTGGCGCACGCCACGCCAGCTCGATGCACGCTGTGCCTCAGGTGGATCCCGAGCAGTTGCGCGAACAACTCAACACCGTGATCAACACTTGGTGGGCCGACGAGCCCGAAGACCTGCGTGAAGAGCTGCGCGAAGAGCTGCAAAACACACGCGGTATTCCACACGAAGTGGACCGCCAATTGCTGTTGGGCGTGCGTCGCGTGTTGGAGCGTGCGTTGAGCTTCCAAGAAAAAAAGCTCTTGCGCGAAATGGTGCGTGAACTGGTGTTGGGCCCACAGGCGGCAGCCACTGCACCTGCGGTTGACCACGCTGAATAAACCACGTTGACGACACCCATCACGGAGTTACACACCATGGTGTGTAACTC
>JACCDT010607399.1_pt1 | contig 48567 bp, 55 predicted proteins | sample 7446291 | NCBI WGS metagenome assembly JACCDT01 (sample SAMN15323446, study PRJNA562643) | freshwater metagenome | isolation source: river surface water | place: USA:Blue River Watershed | collected 2017-08-17
AGCCAACGCTTCTATTTTTTGCTAGGGTATTGCGCCCCTCGTTGCTTTACATTAATAGAGTTTTCGAACCCTCTACTAACGTGCTTTTCATCTGCTAACGGTTACTTACCAGATATATAAAGACTTGCTTTATATTTTTACTAACAATTTTAAAGAGCGTAACACCAATTTCTCAGTGTCAATACATGTATTGTACATGCATTTTGAATTAAAGTCAAGAATTATTTTTAACTCTTGACCCAAATAATTTTACTACTGCACACAGATAGCATCGAAACTATCCACCCTGCTCGACCATCGGGCAAGGCTGTGTCCACTCACGGGGCATGCGCTTTGCCCTAGTGTGCATGAGTAAAATTACTCAGTATCCTTAGTATATACGACAATAGAATTATTGTCAAGAGAAAAGTGTTCTGCTACTATCCCATTTAGCCCAGAACTGAGTTGTTACCCTGTCCACAAGAACTTGTCTAGGTCGGCTCTTGAACGCCCAACAATGTTATCGAGTCGCCCATGTAAAGCGGGCCTCTGCGGCCGATTGCTTCGCCGGTATCTTTATGGCATGATACGTCTCCCCACTTTTGCTAACGCTCAAAGTGTAACGCGGGGATATTACTTCTCTTGGACGTTTCCGCCTTCGAATGGCTTACCGCCTCCCCCACCAACATTTGTTTGACCATCTGATGGTGCTGACTTTTTCTTCTTGTAGATAACAAATGCAATTACTGCTACTACAACGATTGGGATAAGAATTGTTAAATCCATAGTATTAGTCTCCTTTTCAAATTAACTAACACTAGTATTTAGCGATAAAAACAGAAGGAAAAAGAGTAAGTGATAGACTGTGCAAAAGACACTGTAGTCCTTTTGGAACTACTCTATGCAAGCAAACAACTTACAAACTGCAAGGGCTTACATACTTCCGGGGAACAAAGTGCATTCTATAATACCCCGGGACACGATAAGCAATTAGACTTTTCAAGAGTCTTTGAGCGTATGTTCCATGTATGAACACGGAGAGTGTCTATTCTCGTCCCTCTTTTTCACTTCCGGGTATGTTACCCTTTCGGGCATACATACCAAAACTTGTTAAAGGATATTTTCCTTTGTTAGTGTTGCTACTGTCTGTTCGGACAGTGTAATCTCTGTGCGAACATTTAGTTCCAACAATTCATCCTGCAACTTCTGCTTCTGCTTCTTACTGACTGCAAGAACATTCTTGAAGTCATCGATCTGCTTGGTTGTAAAGATTGAAGTTGAAACTTCCTCATTACGACCGTAGTACGCATCTTCCTTACGGTTGCGGATCTTGTCCAACTTACCGTTGATGACTGCATCAGTTTCACGAACCTTAGCAAGTGCATACTTGCCAAAGAACTGAATGTCCTTTTCAAGGCGTGCTACTTCTGCCAATCGTGAATCAATGCTAGCATTGAAATTTGCATTGCCCACTGCCTTACGAATTTCATAAAGGGCAGAGGTAAGATCCAAACGGCGTGCTACGTTAGCAATAAACTTTGTTGATGCGGCGTCAAATGCCTCACCTACACTTTGGAACTCATTGATACTTACTGTATCAGTAAATTCTAGACCCTTAAGAGCCTCGTTGATTGAAGCCTGAATTGCATTTGCCTTACGTAGTGTTACTTGCATGTTTGTTTCCTTTGTTCTGTTTCGATTTAATATGTTATCAGTATAACTAAACTCTACTCAAATGTAAAGTAGTTTGGGTAATATTGGTAGCAGTAGTAGGACTCGAACCTACGATAAACACCGTATGAAGGTGCCGCATTAGCCGCTATGCTATACTGCCATTAACTGGTGAACCGTGTTGGGATCGAACCAACGACATTCTGATTAAGAGTCAGATACTCTACCGACTGAGTTAACGGTCCATTCAAACTTATTAGAAGAACTCACTTGAAAAATGAACTCATCTAATAAGTTTGGTGGACGCACTGGGGTTCGAACCCAGGACCTACAGGTTAAAAGCCCGTTGCTCTACCTACTGAGCTATACGTCCATTGTATTAGTCTAATCTGTTTACCGTGCCATACCTAGACCTTAACAATGGACTAAGCATGACACTATCGTTTGCCTCGTTTCATATAGTGTCCTTTCATTCAATAGTGTAACTATAACTCATATTGGCTTTAATGTCAAGCCTTTTTTAAAATTATTTTGGTACCTGAGGGCAGGATTGAACTGCCGACCACCGCGTTATCAGCACGGTGCTCTACCACTGAGCTACCCAGGTATTAAATTCTTTTGTCGATGTTTTGCCCTAGTTGAGGGCTAGAGATTTCTCTACCATCAATACCGTATAAGGTATATGATTGTTTTCTTTTTTCTACAACTGTTACATTATTACCCTCATCATAGTGATAAGTCTTTTTGACTAATGTAACTTTGTTGTTGTTTTCCCAACCCACAACTTGTGAAGATTGTTCTACTCTCATGTTAGTACCAAGTACCTTCGTTTCTCATTCGTTTGATGAATGTGAGATATACACTGCATACTCCATAATTGCGTAGTTTTACTGTACTGAATAGCCCACGATCTACGATTTCAGGTAAGTATACAATGCTATTGTTGTCAATAGGAACATTGCCAGGAACAATAGTTTGACCACCTGTTGAAGTTGTTGTAGTTGATTCAGTCTCTACGTTGGCAAATATGAATACGTTTGGATATAATTTTCTAGGCTGCGCTAGTAAATAATCATACGCATCTTCGTTTTGACAATTAAGCCAAAAACGATTTCCTTGTAGATACTTTTCAGTTACTTCAATAGGTTCATTCTGTGTACCTACATACATCTTATTGTCAATACGCCAAACATCAGCCATGACACTAAAGCCATGATTGAAGGCTTTACCTATTTGGTTAGGTGTATTGGCATCTTCAAAGTTTTGTCCATCGTAGATGCCTCGATAAGAAATATATAGCATCAACTATTTATTCAATTGGAGCACCGGGTAGGAATCGAACCTACTTCACTTGCGTAGCGGATTTGCAGTCCACCGCATTCCCAATCTGCCACCGGTGCATTGATTTATAAATTACTGATATTCTTCCAACCGAATTGTCTAGCACAACTGATGCTTGATTTCAATGCTGATGCGCAAGGAAACTTATGATTCTTTTTAAACTTCCAACCATTCAAATAGAATGGCTTTAGTACACGATCACCGTTCCACCAACTACGTTGACATTCAATATAACCTTCATTTTCAAGTTGGTTGCGCAACTTAGTGAACTCATCGTGATCTTTACTACTGATACTATATCCTTTATCATATCCCTTAAGGATTTTGATAATATCTTCATGTGTAGGATTATCACGATCCTTAACATAATCGTATTCGGTCCTAACAGTAACGTCAGTAATATATTCTTCAGGGATAGTGAAATGCATGATTGAATCCTGGCGGTGAGAGTGGGATTCGAACCCACGGAACATATTTCTACGTTCGACGGTTTAGCAAACCGCTACCTTCGGCCTCTCGGTCATCTCACCAGTTATTTTTCAACGAATGCTCGTTCAAGCACATAGTCGCCGGGTTCACGTAATGAGCCTTCTACCATGCCCTTGCTCTCGCACCACTCAGCAACTTGATGATTGAAATCTAAGTTGCCGCATAACATAATTTTATCAGTATCGGTTTTAATTGTCAATGTGTTGTCCAGTTGGTCAGTGATTCTACGCTGACCTTCTCCGGTGACAATTGGAATATAATTAAGAACTGGTTTAACCATTTCTTCCAAATCAGTACCTGCAAAACTACTAGACAACTCTTCATGGTATGCTAAATCGTTGCGATTTCTTACACTATGCACAATATGGATTTTACTCCATGTTTCAAGTGTTTCAATGTCACGAATTAGGCTCATGTAGGGTGCAAGACCGGTTCCTGTACCAAGCAACCACAACTCGCCACCCTTCTTTAGGGCATCATTGCGTAGTGTGCCTGTTGGCTTCTCCATCAATATGACTTCATCACCGACACTGATATTTTGTAACTTACTAGTCAACTCACCGTTAGGCATCTTGATGCTTAGAAACTCTAATTCATCTGCCCAGGGAGGACTTACAACACTGTATGCACGTAGTACTTTGCGACCATCGATCATAAGACCGATCATAGCAAATTCACCTGCGTTAAATTTAAATCCTTGACTACGTGTTGTTTTAAAACTGAATGTTCTATCACTCCAGTGATGAACCCATGTTACTTTTTCTGTGATCATTGTCCCTGCTTAATAGTCTGGCGGAAGAGGTGAGATTCGAACTCACGGTACCTTTCAGTACGACGGTTTTCAAGACCGTTGCATTCAACCGCTCTGCCACTCTTCCAGTAATTCTATTTAATACTCTTAAACTACCTTAAAAAAATCATAAGGGGCGCAAGCCGTTTGAACCTACGGTCATTGCTGTCGTTTAAGAACTAGGCGTTTAACAACTACCATCCGCGCACTTCAAGTAGCCGCTCGTTCCCCCATTTTAATTTGGCGACCCGTAGGGGACTTGAACCCCTGGCCTCATGCGTGACAGGCATGCGATCTAACCAACTGATCTAACGGGCCATAAACTGGTGGATAGGGCTAGATTCGAACTAGCGTAGCCATAAGGCGGCAGATTTACAGTCTGCTGGTATTAACCACTCACCCACCTATCCATTAAACTTTGGTACACCGTACGGGAATCGAACCCGTCTTTCCAGCGTGAAAGGCTAGCGTCCTAAACCGATAGACGAACGGTGCATAAATATTGTAAATGTACGTTTCACTCAAATATCGTTTCTTATATTATAGAATACCTAAAACTGCTAGCACTTCTATGGCGCTAGCATTGAAACCATATTTGACTGAATTCAATAAAACTCTGCAAGATATAAACAATCACCATTTAGGTGATATACTACATTATACTCCAACAGAATCATTAAAAACATTACATGATTTAAATTTTCCTATAAGCAAAAATTTTAATATGCTTATGGTAATAAGAAATCCTTACACACGAATCATTAGTTTATATAACTATGCTAAAGATGTTTTAGTAGAACGTAACATTAATTCTTTTGATTACTTCTTGGACTTATTAGATGCAAGAAATAAAAAAGATGATCTTGCGTTACAATTACTAAATCCTAGAACATACGATAGTCAGTTACTTTGGACACATGATCCAAACACATTCAACCTCAACATAATCAAATATGAAGAGTTGAATACTACGGATGTTGCAAATTGCTTGGGTATACCTCTGTTGACTATACCTAAAGAAAATACTAATACCATTCCTTCTGATCAATATAATATAAAGTCTTACCAAAAAGATAAGATATATGCTATATGTGAAGAGGAATTTGATGCGTATTCCTATAAAAAATAATGGTACCCGCGGCCGGACTCGAACCGGCACGCCCGAAAGCGAGAGATTTTAAGTCTCTTGTGTCTACCATTCCACCACGCGGGCAAAAAATTTGTTCTACGATGTTAAAGAGCGTTGCTGATTTCTCAGCGTATGTATGTATAATAACACCACTCTACATTAATGTCAAGAACTTTTTTAAATTATTTTGGCATACCCTGAGGGATTTGAACCCCCACCCACGGTTTTGGAGACCGTCATGCTGCCGTTGACACCAAGGGTATGTGGATTATTCTACTGTTACTTTGTATTCGTAGTTAACAGTACTTTCGTTTTCACGTAAAACGCTAGCACCGTTCTTTAGATGAAAACGCTTTGCCATTGGAGTTTTTGGACTCAATGTGACAAAACGTGTTACAGTCGGGAACTGCTTTTTGATTTCTTCTACAACTTCAAACAATAAGTCCGCAGCCTTACCGGGTACGTAACTCCAAATTGTATAGAAGATTGCAGTAGTAGGTTCTTCTGTTTCTTTACTCAAATCCTCAACACTTTCAGGAACAAAATCATGTAGACTTACGCACACGATTGCTTGTGGCTTTTCATCTACTAATGCTCCTACAAATCGTGTACGTGCAACACGAAACTCAGTTGGGATTTCAGGGCGTACAGGATCGTCTTTGATATAAGACAATAATGGATTATCTAGGTCTTTTATTACGTTCAGCATGATATGTGGCACTCTCTGTCACTATTTATTAAAGAGTACAAAAAATCATGTTAAACTTACGTTACACTGATTCCGTACGCCCTGTGTGTTAATCTTTCAATGGTATCTCTACCAAATTGTGTTCTCTGTCTAAGTACTTCATTTCGATGCAGACTGGATCCATTTCCTGAATCGAATCTACAACATCATAAGGATCAAGTGATCCGCATGTGTACACATCTAATTGCAATAGTGCAGGACTCATTTCATCCCAAATATGCAACGCAATGTGACTTGTTTCTATAATCGTTACCGCTGTGAGTCCTTGGTTGCCAGGCATTTCGCAATACGTAGCATAAGGGCCCATCAATACCTTCATACCAATTCTATCAATCAGTCTTGGCATCCATTCTTCTGAAACCATCTTAGGGTCCGTGAATGGATTATTGACTTCGGCCCTAATGATTAAGTGTTTGTGAAACAACCATGTATCCTCTTCGTGTTAGATGGTACCTGGTGACGGGATTGAACCGCCGACCCTCTCCGTGTAAAGGAGACGCTCTACCGCTGAGCTAACCAGGCACTAATAATTTTCGAATCCATATATGGACTCGTAATATTTACTCCACTCAACAATCTGATCATAATTAATAAAAAACTTTTTCTTATAATCAGGAGTTTTATACACAAATGAACTATTGAATTTTAGTGTTAAGTCTATTTGTTTCAGAGTAACACCCTCAAACAAATCTTCATACACAATTACGCAATTCTCATAGTTTTTACTATACTCTTTCCAACAATCATCGTTCTTTTTAAGACTTAACATGATTTGTTGTACTTGCTGTTTCAGTATTTCTACTGGATTACTTAACGACTCCAAAAACAAATTATAATTGGTATTATCTTTGTTTTCTGCATGCACATGATGAAATTTATTGCCATACATATAAAAATACAATAAACTCATGCATTGCTCTGCTTTATCTCTCCTCACAGTTCTTATCAAATAGGGATTGTCTAAACAATCGATATATGGTAATATATGAAAATAATGAGTAGAATAAAACTTAGTAACGTCAGACAGTCTATCTACATTTTTCTTTAGAATGACATTTGGATCTTCATCATTATAGAACAAATGACTTATAGAATTTTCATTAAGATTAGCACTTGATTCTTTACTGAAATGTAAACAGGTTCTATTAAGTTCAGTTTCTAATGTTTTCCAAACCCAATCACTGCCTGATCGCATTTCTCTAAAGAGCCAAATTTGTCTATCAGAAAAATTCATATCAATCACTTAAAAATGGTCGGGGTAGTAGGATTCGAACCTACGACCCTCTGCTCCCAAAGCAGATGCGCTAACCAGACTGCGCTACACCCCGAATTATTCTTTTATTATACTAGACATGTTATCAACAGTCAACCTAATATCTTCCCATTTCGCATAAACACTCAACGAAAACATATACCTTGTCTCGTTGGTGGGATTTAATACGCTATGGTTAACTGTAGTATTGATTATTGTTGGACATGTGTAAACGTGTTCACATATGAAATGCTCTGGCTTAGTAGATTTTTCACTGTGAAATTTTACAGGACTTTTACTCCAATCTCCGATTAAAGGAAAATTGATAGATGCAGTTCTGTATAAATCAATATGTGGACGTAAGAACGTTTGTGGACTTAGTTCCGCAAAAAATGTTCTGCCTATATTAATTTCAAAAGAAGGGAATTGATTGTATAGTTCTTCAAAAACAGGATGAGTATCAGGACGAATATATTTGTTAACATATCCTTCTGATACCCATCTGTTAGGAGAATAACTCTTCATTATGTCAATGAGTTTTTCTCTGTCCCATTTGACAAATGGTAATTCTAAGTAATAGTTACTAGTGTCCATTGTCAAACTTCAAATTGGTGGAGGTGACAGGACTTGAACCCGCTACCTTCTGAATGCAAATCAGACGCTCTCCCAGGTGAGCTACACCCCCATTAATCATGTTTCCATTCGGACCTTGTTTCAAGTGCAAATCTTGCACATTCGACATAATCCTTATCTTCCTCTTTTAATATTGACCAAAACTTAGTTATAGATTCAATCTGTTCTATAACTAAGTCAGGGTTAGTCAGATGTTTTTGGTTTCCCAACAACTCTTCCAACTCATCTATTCTATTATTTATTTTATCTCTTAATGCGCTCATAATATTATTTATTGTTAGAGCAAAAACTGGCCTGCCCGGAGGGATTCGAACCCCCGGCCCTGTGCTTAGAAGGCACATGCTCTATCCTGCTGAGCTACGGGCAGATATATGTATTATAACTAAATCTGTTTTATTGTCAAGTATATTGTTGCGAAAATATTTCCGTTCCACAAATTTTTGAACAGACTTGCAACTTACCTTCTGCACAACTTGGCTTTGTCCAACTATCAGAAATTAGTGTCTGAAAGTACTCTCCCATTACAATATTTTCGATAGAGTTATTCAATGCATTGAGGCTGTCTTTACCTACTACATTAATCAACTTCCATATCTGACTACCTTTAGGAGTATTGTACCAGTTGTACATTTGCCCCGCTACCCAACAACAGGGTTGTAATATACCTTCTGCCGTTACATAGAGGCTTTTTTCCTCTTTTACTTTACACTTAATACTAACACTGTCTAAAAGTTTTTCACTAGCAGACTTTCTAGCCACATCCTTATGAAAAATTTCAGGTCGTATTAAATTCAAAATCTCTTGTTTGGTAGTGGGTAGTTTAACATTCTGTTTAACTATACCCACTCCATTCAACTCTTCTACTGCCGCGTTACGATACTCTGGGTTTGTAGGTGCTTGGAGTACAAATCCCTGCTGTTTTCTGTCTACTCCCGTAATCGTATCTTTGATTGAACCACTAACACTAGAAAAGAACCTTGCTGACTTTTTAAGTTGAAACTTAGTAAAACCCATAGTTTCAGCAAGGTCTCTCGCCCTATCTACCTGATGCTCATTGTGGGCGAATACTAAGTATTCCCAATGAGCATTTCCGCCTGCTTCGATGAATGCTTTAGCATTCTTCATAATGCGAGTAAAATCACTACCTCTACGATATAGATCATTAGTATCGTCTAATCCGTCAATACTAAAAATTACATATCCTTTGTCGCCCAAGATACTCGCTAATTCTACCCACCAACTTTCTTGACGGGCAGATCCATGTGTATTCATACTCAATAAGATATCACTATTCATGCTTCTAAAGTGCCGAAAAATTTCTAGTGTATCTTTAGCAACAATGGGATCACCAAAGTTACCACACATGTACATGTGATTAAGTTGCTGAATAAATTCATTAGGAAATATCTTTTTGATATCGTCTAATGATAACTCAGCGTCATGAATCCAAGGATTAGTTTCACCACCATTGATATTTCTTGCACACATAGGGCAAGATAGATTACATCTTTCAGTTACTTCCAGATGTATCGTTTTAATATCATTATAGTGATAAAGCATTTATTATAGATTGTCTACCTTGTCGCATTTAGTTAATAGATAACGGTTTGCTTGTCTTAGTTCAACATTAGTTAGTTGATCATCGCCGTTTTTATCAGCAAGTTCAAATAACTTACGTGAAACATCACAAAACTGAGTTAGTTCTTTATAAGAAACATAACCATCCATATCGCTATCATACTTTGCGATTCGGTCTACTGCCATTGCTGGAGCAGAAAAAGCCAACATCAACATCATCAACTTCTTCATATATCACTCCTGTGTGTGAAGATGGTGCCCCAGTACGGACTTGAACCGCAGACCTACCGCTTACAAGGCGGTTGCTCTACCACTGAGCTACAAGGGCATATATCTGGCTCCCCGGGCTGGACTCGAACCAGCGACACCTTGATTAACAGTCAAGTGCTACTACCAACTGAGCTACCAGGGAATAGAATACAACTCTATTTAAGCCGTATCATAACATGTTAGACTTTTTATGTCAAGACATTTTTATGATACGGCTGTGTTTTGGAACACCTGAAAGCAAGTACTCCATTTGATCTGCAAGAATGTTTCTATTCTGTAAGATCAAGTTTTCGAAATGGTTTGGCTCGTAAGGGATGTATAGTAATTCCATACGTGATTCCTTAAGAGTCTTGCAACCTTTCTTTTGGTTACATGCTTTACAAGCAGTGACTACGTTCATCCATTCATCAGTACCTCCGTGATATTTTGGCATGATGTGGTCTCTGCTTAAGTGAGTGTGATTTGCGAAGTGACCTCCACAGTAAGCACACACATGTCGGTCTCTAGCAAATAATGTACGGTTTGTTAACGCAACTTTGTTGTGCTTGCGAAAATCAAAACCATGTCCCTTAACAGCAATAATGCTAGGGGTTTCTAGGTAACTTTCGGTACCGTCGTTTTGTACGCCTCCTCGATATCTAGCAACAACGTCACCTAGTGTCCATGCTACTAATTCTTTGGCGTGATATGTTATTGCTTCATCGGTAGTCACCCATGCCCGGGGAATACCTGAAATGTCTAAGGCTAGAACCGCCATGTTAACTCCTATTCTCTACATAAAAATATTTAGACCTTTGTCTTTGCGTAAATTATAAACTCATTGGTACCTCGGGCGGGAGTCGAACCCACATTGGCCAATTATCTGTTGCACACGGGATATAAATCCGCTGTTTTACCGTTAAACTACCGAGGCATCAAACTGTTATGATAATAACACCGTATAGTATTATTGTCAATCTTCTGTTAGTACAAAACAGCCTTCGTGTGAAGTGTGATACCAACCTTCATGTGAAGTGTTATATTGCACCCGTTTATATCCGTTATTAACCATAAGTTGATTAATGAATATCATCTCTTTTTTGGTATCTATAGTTAGAAATCGATTATACCAATCGATTGACCAAACTTTTACACGCCTTTTTTGAAAATCAAAGCCTGTTAATATATCAAGTTCACCGCCCTTAGTGTCTATGGATATATAATCTATAATGCTAGGTGCGTCATACTTGTCTAGTAAATCATTCAATGAGATAGTTTCTAATATGTACCTATCTTCATACTCAAAACTCTTAGAACCAACATAGCCGTGTACATGAGAATATAGTTGTTTGGGTTCCTTTTCTTCTAAGAAAAAAACTTTTTCATTAGATGTTTTGGCTACGCATCCATGGTCTATATGACAAGACCTAAATTTAGGAAGGTCAGTATGAAAACATTTTCCCGGCTCTGCTAAGATGCCATTCCAGCCTAAATGCTTTTCTAATAAATAGGTGTTACTCGCCCTGACGCCATCGGCGGCGCCAAATTCTACAAAGTAGCCAGGTTTAAAATTAGTAACATGTGCAACGATTAAATCAATGCCATTGAATGATTTGCAATCTTTTGCTAAATCTAAAAGTTTAGTTTTCTCAATAGGATCTTGAGTTATTTCTTCAATTAATAGTGATTTATACATATAGATATTTATAACTCAAGATTTGGTACCCTGAGCCGGACTCGAACCGGCATGCCTTTCAGCAGTAGATTTTGAGTCTACCGTGTCTACCATTCCACCACCAGGGCATTAATTAAATTTGGTGCGTAGGGAGAGATTCGAACTCTCAATCCACGAGGGCGCTGGCTTCTAAGACCAGAGTGTATACCATTCCACCACCTACGCATGATTGGTGCCAAAGACTGGAATTGAACCAGTGACACACGGATTTTCAGTCCGTTGCTCTACCAACTGAGCTACTATGGCTTAATACTTCTTGTGTCTCGCTATTATTGCGAGTAACTTTGTCCTCATATTCTGAAGATTTATTTTCTTTCTTACCAAATATTGCATCCCAATTACTATCAAAGGTCTTTTGGTCTACGCTATATGGTCTAGGTCTATCACCTTTACCTGACATACATGCTCCTTAAATTTTTCTTTTCAAAAGTACAGCAAATTTCTGATGTGTAATATCATCCAAATGATTAATGTAATTCGTTGATTCACATAACTGAAATATAAAATTAGATGTATAATTTACAAACTGATGTTTTTTAATGCAAAATGTTTTGTGACTGGTGCAGTCTTTTTCTTTACCATATCCACCTTTACAGACAAGAAATCTATCTGTAACAGTTGATAACTTTGCAAACACTCCTGTTAATATTAACCTATCTTCTACTTGCTGGATATCAACATCAAACCAATCTCTGTAATATTCTTTAGTTCTACCTTTATGACGTATCGTAGATGCAATCAATCTAGGTTCTGAACTATAGTTTATACCATCAGCGGGGCGTTGTTCATCGTGAATAGAATGATACTCTAAAAAATGTTTTGTTTCATCTTTTTCAGTATCTAAATTTACTAATGTTTTTCGATAATGATCTGTTAAGAACACTATCAAAAAATCATCGGCAGTAATACGTTCAGTGATCCATTCAATCTGCAATGCAATAGAAAAATTACTAGCAGCCGGTCTGGCTACATTTACTAACTCAGCATTTAAGTTACTGGCTAATATTTCTGACCAACTGTTTCCTACAGGCTGATTTTTTGCTAGTGAAGCAAAACTATCACCTGCTACATATAATTTTTGCATAAAGTTATTTATGAGGTATATGGTGTTCGATAATGGAATTGAACCACTGACCTCTTCCATGTCAAGGAAGCGTTCTACCTCTGAACTAATCGAACGCCTGGGGTGACTTACGGGATTCGAACCCGTGCTTCAAGTGCCACAAACTTGTGTGCTAACCGCTAACACTAAGGTCACCATTGAATGAATTTGTTAGTCGCAGTCTCTATCTCAATTTAACTGCCGATATACCTTGCGTATACTGCTACGGGCATCAGGTACACTCCCGTTACAGTTTGAGAATAGAACGGGGTCACATATGGTTACCGTACACACACTAACAAAACTTTTGGCGCTCCCGGAAGGATTCGAACCTCCGACTCCTGCGTTCGTAGCACAGTACTCTAATCCACTGAGTTACGGGAGCATTGGTGGGCCTTAGAGGATTCGAACCCCTAACTTCCAGGTTCGAAGCCTGGCACTCTATCCAGTTGAGTTAAAGGCCCTTATAGATTGTTTCTTTTTTCGGGTCAAATACCATAATAAAAACTATTCTAGGAATTGTAGATTCATTCATGACAACTGTATGTCTGTATCTAACATCCCAAACATAACAATTTCCTCTTTTAAAGGTCATTTCATGTTTCTTATCGGTATTATCTATGCACCCGTAAACACAATAATCATTGGTGACAGGTATAAAAATTCTAGGATGATCGTGTGGAATGTCTGCGATTTCAGTTCCACCTTTCCATAGATGAATTCTACATCCAGTGGCAGAATCAAAATGATTGTAAACAAAATCATTTATGATAGTAATATCTTCATCATCCTGATATAACCACTTAGTAGACTGTTCAGGCTGTAGCCTTAATATCTCTAATTTTGGAGAACTATTTCTAACCTGTCTATCATCATGATATTTTTCAAATACATTAGATATTGCCTCTAGCAATCTTTCTGAAATAGGAATATCTAATTTATCAATAATAGGTATGTCAATCATACTATATTTATTAATGGTGCTGATGACCGGGATCGAACCGGTGACCTCATCCTTACCAAGGATGTGCGCTACCTACTGTGCCACATCAGCGTGGCTGGGGAGAGAGGATTCGAACCTCTGAATGTCGGAATCAAAATCCGATGCCTTACCACTTGGCGACACCCCAACAGAAACTTAACGCCTGGATGACCCGGCTGGAATCGAACCAACATAGACAGAATCAAAATCTGTCGTCCTACCTTTAGACGACGGGTCAGTACAGGCGATTAACGGCTATTGCTAGAATGCACGATAGCGTGTTTACTTCAACGATTAATCAGGATAATGGGACTGTGTTTAGGCTAACATGCATTCTAGGAATAGCCGGCTTTCGCCGACTATGACAGGGTCGATACCCTGCCCAGGAGTCTTACTCGGGACGTTATCGCCATCCCTTTCATGTATCCTGTCCGCCCCTTCTTTTTTATAGTGCTTTGCAGGCTCGTTCCGACTTGCACTTTATATAAACAAAAACCCTGAGAGTCTTTCGATTCCCAGGGCTCAGATAAATTTAATCTATGATTAGACTTACCTAGTCCCCGGGTCACCTCTTTGGAAATCAGATGTACCGCGGGCATTACTTGTAGGATATGCTGGCACAACTGATCCCATAATGGTCTCTAATGACCAATTGGCATGTTGTTTCAGCAAGTTACAAGTTATGTTCATCATAGTAGATTTATTTAGTCCTGGTTTAAAAAACAAGTTGAAATAGGCTGTTTTTTGCAACTTTTCTCAACTTATGCCTCATTATATATCAACTCAAGTTATTTGTCAAGCCTTTTTTTCGGCTCATCAAAAAAATTTTTGTCAACATCAAATCAGCAATGCTTACTATATATCACCTCACAACTGTTGTCAAGATTTTTTTCGTGACACCTTTTGCTTGATGATGTACACACTGTAACACCATCTTGTTTTGTTGTCAAGCCTCATCTTCCCAATAAATATCTTTATGGACTTTTTATCGTTTTCACATGGGCAGATACAAAGCAAACTATGGCTTTGCGAAAACCTCGAACCCTTCTTACCAAATAATGCCATCATAGCAAATTTGGGTAGTTGGTACAATGTGTTAGGCTTTATGATGTTAACACGCAATCAACACAGGATTCAATCTATTTTGGGCTTTGACATTGATCTATCAGCCACTCTAATCGCAGACAAGATGAATCAAGCATGGATGATAGGGTATGGTTGTAAGTTACGAAATGTCACAAGCGATGCAACCACATACAACTATCAAGGATTCAATGTTGTAATCAATTGTAGCACAGAGCATATGGAAGACGGGTGGTTTGATAGAGTGACTCCAGGCACATTAGTTTGCATACAAACAAGCGATGTTGATTTAGACGATGACGTTTGGAAAGTAAGCAATCCAAATCAAACATTTAATGAATTCAAAAAGAAATATCCCCTATCACATTATATGTTTACTGATATCAAAGATATCACATATCGTGATTGGGGATATAAAAGATTTATGCTTATTGGTGTAAAATAACTTATAGTGCTACTTTACCGACTGCCGCAACAACTGCCGCAATTTTACCAACTGCTTGCAATTCTTGCACTGTCATTCCTTCTTTCTTTAATGTGTCATAGTGATTCTTGACACAAAAATGGCACTTCCCAACAATGCTAGCCGCCAACGCATACATCTCAAACTTCTTCTTTGTTACACCGCCATGTGTAGCATATGCATTCATACGCAATCCAGGTGGCAATCCCTTAAGGTCACTATCGCCTGTCATTTCTACGAATGGGTAGTAAACGTTATTCATACCCATAAGTGCTGCCGCGGTCTTTGCGGCTTCACGTTCAGTTGTTCCTGCAAGAGGTCCGTTCATTGAAATTTCAAAAGCAAGATCACCATTACCGGCTGCAACCGCTGCCGCAAATGCACAAGCATGTGCGTCTACTTCATCTAGACCTGAACGATTGATTACTGCATCAAGGTTTAACTTAATGTCCTTAGCATGATCAGGAATGCTATCCTTTACTTGATCTACCCAACTCATTTTATGATTTCTCCTATTTTTTTATAACCCTGTCTTGTAGGGTGAATACCATCTTTAGAAAGATTTGGAATTCTAATAATCCAATCTCCATAGTGATGTGCTACTTCTTCAACAATCTCTTGTATATTAGGCTTTATGGCAGGTAGTACCCAATATACCTTTTTTGCTAAAACCTGACTACGTAAATCTAACAACTCATTCTTTGTTTTGATCTGTGCGTAGTCATTTGATCCTAAACTAATAAGAACCGTCTCAGCAACTAAGTCTTTACCAATATATCTATTGACAAAATCTCTACTGTTGATACCTACTTTTGCATATACAGCACACTCTGGACGAGTAGAATGTACTCCTACAGCAATACTATCACCTAAAATTAAACACTCAAGCATGTGTCATATTCCTTTTGCAAGATACTAAATGTATCTTCCCAACTGTCTACTTTATAATACTTGCTAGCACGTAATGCGATAGAATAATCATTGCCACCAATCTCAATTTTGTCTCCAAAGAAAACGAATGGTGAGATTTCATCAGCAATTTGAGCCTTATCTTTACCGCACAAATAAATGTCAATACCTGTTTCGCCGGCTACCGTTGCTTCTAGTCGAGGAAATCTCATATTGATTAATTCGGCTAGATTTTTACGCTCATTGATTGCAGTGTCATATTGAACATAAGTGTTTCTTTGCTCACGTGTAGCGCCTCGCCCTACAACACTAAAGTTGCATAACCCTGTACGCATTTCGATATGCTGTCCAGTACGTTCAGGGTATGCACTTAGTTCTAGTAATGTTTCTAAGAATTTATATTCTTCCTCAATCAATTCAAATGAGTTAGAATAAATGTGTTGCCCTTGAACGTAAAGTGCATTGCCTGCACAACTGTACACACCCTTTACTGCATGACAGATTGTATAGCCCAACTGTTCTAGTGTCTTTTGATAATCACTACCGGACACTAGATACACGTTATTGTGTTTGGCAAATTCTAAAAACCATTCAGAGAATTTATGATTCATAATATCTCTGCTTGGAGTTAGAGTTCCATCTACGTCAAAGACAAAATTCATTATAGGGTCTCACCACCAATTGGACGACTGCATGGGCATAGTTCACCAGTCTGCAATGCGTCAAGTACACGTAGTGTTTCGTCTGGATTACGACCAACGTCCAAATTGTTCACTGTAACGTGCTGAATAATATTATCAGGATCAACAATAAATGTTGCACGTAGTGCGGCGCCTGCTGGACCATAAAAGATACCTAGTTGATTTGCTAGTGATAGTTCATCACGTGCAACGTCAGCGAATGACCAACTGTTGGTCTTCTTCAAATCTTCGTGTGCATTACGCCATGCCAACTTACAGAATTCGTTGTCTGTTGATCCGATTAGTAATACTGCATCACGGTCAGCAAAGTCCTTGTTCAACTTGTCATATGCAACAATTTCTGTTGGGCATACAAAAGTAAAGTCCTTTGGATAGTAAACAATTACCTTCCACTTGCCTTCGAAACTCTTGTCTGTAATAGTTTCAAATGCACCATCAGGTGTCAATGCACCTGGCTTAACGCCGGTTACGGCAAATGTTTCAATCTTATCACCAATTGTTTTCATTATATTCTCCTGTGTGTTAATGAATTTATTTTTGACTCTTACAGTTAGGACAAATTAACTGTAAATTTTCTTCTGCATGGCTATCGTTATTTTTATAGTCAACTACTAGGGGTGCGGGTTCACCTAACCATTCAGTAATACCGCACACCTCACATTTATGCCCTCGTTCCTGAATTAGATATTTCTTAATCCATTCGGGAACTTGGCGCCAAACTTTTTGTTCTGGATGTTCTTTCCACTCGTTTACTAACAAGCGAGAACGATGTTGTTGTTGACAACTATTGTTGCAATATTTGTTGGTGTAACTGTGACCTTTAACTGAGTTAATCTTGCCACAATTTAAACAAGTAAAACAACCATTCATAACAAAACCATGTCGTAGAGCATAATGTACTTATAACTTGCTCTACCTCTAAATATGCTACTATTTAGAAAATATCTAGATTATGGGAAAATGACTAAGGGGCCGAAGCCCCTTAGTTTAAAACGCATCGTAGTTAAAGTACTTGACTGGTGCCTTAGTAAGGGTCATGCGTACACCCTTATCTTCGAACACAAACATACCGGTCTTTGCATCTACCTTGATAAGTGTATCCGCAGTAAACACAATATGCTTGTACTCAGACTTGTCATCGTCAGGGTCAGTATCGAACCCAAGTTCAATACCACTGTGACGAAGAGGGTTACCGTCAAACTCAGTCATGTTAGCATCTTCGGTAACATCACGACCGTTGTATAACACCTTCACATTGTAACGTGTGCCATTGTCAAACTCAGGCTTGATGTTTAGCATGCGTAGTGCTTCCTGAGGTGTTTCGCCATAGCGATTCATTTCCTCAACAAGTGCCTTTAGCATGTCAAAGTTAAACTCACCGAATAGACCTGCAAGCGTAACAATCTTATCAATGTAATGTGTTGCTTCAAGGTTATCTTCGCAATATTCACGAATGAATGTTGCATCAAGACCCTTAAAGTCTAGCATGTAATAGATACGACCAGGGCGATTACGCATATGGTAATCAACACGGTACTTGTCGTTACATGTTAGTAGGAACAACTTCTTAGTTGGGAACACACCATCAAGTAGTGTTAGAATTTGTTCCTGCTCATCACGGTCATATACCTTTTCAAACTCATCAAACAAAATAGCACAAGGCTGATCAATATTTTGAATGAAAGTATTGAATGCATCGCCGCACCATGGTGCATTGATTACGATTGTAGGGATACCTTGCTTTGCAAGTTCAATGCAGACATTCTTAGTTAGAAGAGTCTTACCTGAACCCTTTTCACCCGTCATCATTACACCTGTGGTCGTTGGACGCTCAAGGAATGTATTGATAATACGATCTGTATTCTTTAGACAATCTCCGTAAATTTTCTTTGGAGCAGTAAAGTCTGCAATATGCTCCAGGTACAAATTGCCAAAAGGATCCTTCTGAATTGTATAGTTACCTGCAGGTAGTTTCTCATGAAGGTCTAGGGCTTCATTCGTTGCAACCTTAAAGGTGTTACCATTCTTTAGAAAATACGTCATTTGAAACTCACAAATTATTTACTGAGATTGATAGTATATGACCACTGCACTTAAATGTCAAGCAAAAATTTCAAGTGCTGTTCCACATTCTGTGCAAAACTTTGCAGTTGCTTTGTTTTGCTTTCCGCACGTAACACATTTGGGCTTATGTTTTGTCGTGACAGGCTGACGTACTTCTTTGTTGTCAGGAGTCTCGCCCAATAGTTTTAGCACGATAGTATGCTTTTCTGTTTCAGTTGCAAACCAACTTGCGGTTGAGAACTTCTGTTCGCTTTTTGAACCCGGAACAGTGATACCAACATCATTGATTGGGGCTGATACGTTCATTGATTGCGTAGACACTGTAGCAGAACCTACTGCATTAGTGGCACTAAAGGTAGTATGCGAATCATAGACTTGATTCAAAGTAGTACTACGTAGGATACCAGTTGAATACCACGGGGTATTGTGGTAGTCATTAGTCTTCCAAATGATTCCATCCTGACGCTGGTATACCTTTTCGAATTGATATTCAATACGAACGATACCATCTTCTAGTTTGACACCTCGATGCTGTTCAATATTGCCGGTACGTTCAATGAACTTGAACTTGTTACCTTCAGTCATGTTGCCGTTCTTAATGCTACGCTCTAGATCAATCTCTTGACCGGGGCTAACAACTAAACCACCGGGTACAGCATTTTCACCATCAATATAAACATTGACGATTGCACGTACTGTATTGAGATTTTTGATTAATATGCTATATTCGCTACCGAATGGAATATAGACTGTATCCTTAAATTCACGTAAGATTTTTCCGTTAGCCTTAAGGCTGGCTACTAGTTTACTATTGTACATCACAATTATTCTCCTTGTTACGGTACACACTCTAAGTACCTAAAATTTAAAGAGTGTTGGGTGTGCCCTATGCACAAACATATTTATACATGAAACGCACACCCTTGTCAAAATTATTGGTCATCCTCATCATCATCGACCTCAGCATCCAAATCTATATCTGAGGTCTTTTGATACTTTGGGTCATCGTACAACCTATAATAACCCTCATTAGGCATAAGTTTTCTAAAGTCAGTATCACTTAGCATAAGTGCTAAGTAGGTTACATCAACTTCGTTGTAGATATCAGTTACGTAAAAAGTAGTTGTACATGCACCACCAATACTTTTGATTGGTCCATGCTTGATACTGCGTTCTTTGAGAATATTTCGCAATTTAGTACCTCCCCAATTCTTTTCACTAACCACAACTCTAGTAATACCTTTTTTAGCATTGCGGATACGTGCTTTATCAAATACAGTGATGGGTGAGATACAGGCTAAGTTATCTTCGTCAATCTGTAGTAAACAGTTTTTGACTTTGATACTGCCTTTGGTATGTGAATTATCAGGTGTCTCTTTAGTAGACCAGGGAACGTTGCATTCCACGTGATTCACATAATAGGTTTCGCCATGAAATTTTAAGACCCACATGGGAATGGTCTCATCTTCTAAGTGTTTCTTATTGAAGTGAAACACAATATCTTTACAATCAAATTCAATCTATGCCATTTTATTTTCCTTTTAAAAATGTATTTATATTTGGTGCGCTAGACAGGAATCGAACCTGCTATCTCAGGCTTTAGAGACCCTTGCAATACCATTTAGCCTCTAGCGCATTATAAGATTTTTAAGTACACCGAATATGATTCCTATTGCAGGAATCAATAGTAGGCTTAGACTAAATGCTATTACTAGCATAAAGAATAAGCCTACTATTTTTTGTATCATTACTTGTTAAGCATTAGTGCATTGAAGTTAGCAGGGACAACGATAGTCTGTACCTTGCCGTTCTTAATACCTTCCGAAATATTCAGAGCAGCCTGTGCCTGCATAAATGCAATTGAACTTTGACTGTTGTTAGCAAGAGCAGCCATACGGCGTGCTTCTGCTTCGGCAGTTTTAACTTCAACTTCCTTCTGCTTTAGTTCATTCTTAGCACGTACTAGATCATTGGCACTCTGTACAACAGTATCAGCAGGGACAATATTACGAATCAATACCTGATTGATAGTAATGGTGCCATCCAACTTTTCTTCTGCAAGATTGCGAACGATTTCTTCCTTGACAAAGTTTTCCATGTCAGTGCGATTGTCTGCCATGTCAAGTGCATCATACTTACGTGCTGCCTTGTAAATGGCGTTACGTGCATTCTGTACAACATAATTGTACATTAGATAAATGTCACCCTTTGCTTCTGCATGGAAAGCACGATTCTTAGTGCTATATAGTTCAGCAGCCTGATTTGGATTGATGTTATAGACAACTACTGCATCAAAGTCCTTCATGGTGCTATTATCCTTAGCAACAGGACTCATATTGTCTAGTGTAACGTTAACGTCCTTAACGGGGAATGTTAGAACATCACCTACAACTACTTGATTGAAACTACCTGGAAGCAGTTCACCTGACTTGACCTGCTTGTCAAAGCCAACACGAACACCCACTTCACCCGTCTCAATACGTGTACACGCACTGGTTAGTGCAACAACACCCGCAAGAGCGGCAACCTTTACAAACTTATTCATTAGTTAATACCTCTTTAAAAAATTAAGACCACTGCTGTTAGTGCTAGAATTGTCAGCACTGCACAGACTATACTATAACCTAAAGTTTTTGTCAACTGCCATTTTTCCTTGCCACTAAGTTTTCGAAGAATTTCTATCCCAAAAAAGAAGATAGCAAAAAGTGACAGAAACGACACTAAGATTTTAATCATATGGCAAACCTCTACTGTTAAGACTTATACATCTTAACACAACAGAGGAAAATGTCAACTAGATTGGGTTAATCTAAATCTTTGATATCGATACCATTACCATGCTTGTGCGGGCGATTCTCAGTGTCTTGATAGAAACGTTTTTCTTGCATGGTCTTTTCTTTGAAAATTTTTCTAGGATTACCACATAACATACATCCAGGGTTACCACAATCCATAGCATGATGCTTTGAAAACTTGTGCAATTCATCTGGGTCAGGATTCAAACCGTGTTCTTTGGCAATCTTATACTGACGTTTTGCCGCAGATTCATCTTTGTGACGGCGCTTGCTCGTTTTCAATTTGGTTTGATCATCGCTCATTTTCTATCCTATCTAAAATGGCTTGCTTGTCATCATTAGACAAAGAGGACCAACTTGCTATTTCAGCAATGGTCCTCTTACAACCTATACAAATTCCATCGTTATCTAATTTACAAAGACTAATGCACGGACTCTGTATGCTTACTTCTGTAATCATCAATTGCTGCCTTTATGGCGTCTTCCGCGAGGATGGAGCAGTGGATCTTGACTGGGGGGAGTGCGAGTTCTTGTGCGATTTCAGTGTTTCTAATTGTTGCTGCCTCGTCCAATGTTTTACCCTTAACCCACTCTGTAACAAGACTTGACGAAGCAATTGCCGACCCGCACCCATACGTTTTAAATCTAGCATCTTCAATGATTCCTTTTTCGTTAACCTTAATTTGTAGTTTCATTACGTCGCCGCAGGCGGGCGCACCGACCATTCCTGTGCCAACATTTTCATCGTCTTTTGAGAAACTACCAACATTACGAGGATTTTCGTAATGATCTACTACTTGACTTGAGTATGCCATTTGTTTTCCTTATAAGAAGTGACTACATACTATTTATAGTTCATCCTGATCATCCATAACTATCCAGCCCAATTTGAGTAGGTCATTGCGAATTTCATCAGTGACATGCCCTTCACCCACATAACTATCTAGTCTTTCTTGCAGTACAGGATCGATAAATTCTTCTTCATCTCCTGAAATGGGATTACCTTTGATACCTGAACAGTACCAATCTATATAATCGCCCTCTTGTCGCATGTCGGCGATAATACCTCCTGCATAGCGCCAACTACAACTCCAGCGTTCCTCAGTGAGAATAGGCCAAACATCATTCTTCACAAAGTCTCTATTGCACATAGATGCATATAGATTTTGTGCATACGTTTCACTATTGCGGGTTTTTTCTAAAATCCAATCTGTAGTTAGTAAATCATACTCAAGATTGTTTACCTTAGAATCGGCAGTGTCAAATTTGTGGTCGTGTTGGTCTCTATAAGAATCATACATTTTTAGATATGCTTGTGAAATTTCTTTACCTTCTTCTTCACAACGCTTGATGTAGGACTCTTTTTGAAAGGTATGTCTTTCAGGGCTTTGTGATATCTTCATCATCAATAATAAGTGGAGTTTTACTGGCTAAGTATAATATGAATAATACTAGTACGCAAACCACAACAATAGTCCCGAATAATAAGAACATTGCAATGATTAGGTTTAGTATTTGAGTCATAACATATTTATTAATTCGGTGTAGGTTCTAATGGAATGCCCTTGTCAACTGTACGGCCTTCACGATGATCATTAGTTACACAAAACTTGCGAACTTTGTTGACTGGAGAAAAAGCAGTACGTTCATCCTTTAGAGCAAGTCTACATTCTGCCATGGTTCTAAAGGGAACTTCTACTTTTTCAATAAAATGATATTCGGGTGTTGTACCCCAAATAAAAACAATTAACCAAGCCTTAAACATTGTAATTCCCCTTTAGAGAACTTACAATATAACAGCAATTGGGTTACTTGTCAACTAAATAATTGCCCATTTTACTTTTCTTGAAAGGTTTGGGGGTCTAATTCTATCCACGTGTAATCGCCCAACCATTTTACAGGACAAATATATTCATACTCTTGTGGAGGAGCCGTTGACCAATCATTAGGTCCTAATGCGGCTAACCGTGTGAAATTCTTTCTGTGATCGTAGACTAACCAATAGACATTGTTGTGATACAGTTGAAAATCATATTTTGCCGCATGCACCATATCAGTTATGTCTAAACGTTTTTTGATATCTTGTGCTTGCTTTTGCAATACATCTACTAGTTGCATAATCCTATCATACTCTTGTTGCGCATGCAATCGTGCAACATTCAGCATGATATCTTTTTGTTTAGTGACAGGAACTAAATCAAACTTAGGACCCCCTACCTCAGTTGGATAGGGGGTCACATTTCTATTAAAGAAATTTACTAATGAGTTACCTAAGGTCGCATCAAAACTATCACGACCTTTAGCACTGTTACTCGGTGGTGTGTTCTGTTCCACAATCACAGTCAGAGAACAAATTCACTTGCTCCCAAGGTAGATAACTCTTGCCGAAATGTCCATAGTTAGTAGTAGAACTATAGATAGGACTAAACAAATCAAAACGATCAATGATACCCTTAGGAGTCAAGTCAACGTTCTTTACTACCCAATCAGTTAGTTCATGGTTGTTGCGGTCAGAGTCTACATATACGCTCATTGGCTGTTCAAGACCAATAGCATAACTTAATTGTACTGATGCCCAGTCGCACTTATCACTTGCTACTAAGTTCTTTGCAAGATAGCGAGCCATGTATGCCGCACTACGATCTACCTTTGTTGGATCCTTACCACTGAATGCGCCACCACCGTGTGGAGCGTAGCCGCCGTAAGTGTCAACAATGATCTTGCGACCAGTTAAACCGGTATCACCATCCGGGCCACCGACTACAAATCTGCCAGTTGGATTGATATGAAACTCTGTATTTTCATCAACTAGTTCCTTAGGAAGAACTGTCTTGATGATTTCTTTAACTGCGTTACGTAATGCGGTAATTTCAACATCATGTGAATGCTGTGTTGAGCATACAACTTTAGCAATACGCTTTACTGTATTGTCAGCATTGTATTCCATAGTAACCTGACTCTTAGCATCAGGACCTAGCCAATCATTACCATTGCGTCTGACTTGTGATAATGTTTCTACAATGCGGTGTGACCAGTAAATTGCGCTTGGCATATAGTCACTTGTTTCTTTGCATGCATAACCAAACATCAAGCCTTGATCGCCGGCGCCGAACGTGTCTGTGCCTAATGCAATGTCAGGACTTTGCCCATGCATTAGATTAGTTACGTTTAATGTTCGCCAGTTAAATCCTTCTTGTTCATAGCCGATATTCTTAACGATCTTTCGTACCATGTACTCTACATCTAGGGTATCTAACTGACCCTTGTATTCGCCGGCAATGATAACTTGATTAGTTGTAACTAATGTTTCACACGCACAACGCAACGTAGGATCACGCTGTGCCATAAACATGTCTAAGATACCATCACTAATTGCGTCAGCCACCTTATCCGGGTGACCTTCGCTAACACTCTCACTTGTAAATAGATATGACAATTATTTGTTCCTTATTTGAAAAAGATTAGGGCCATTAATGTTGCTTGCATGATAAACCCTAATCCAATCGTAATAAGATTTAAAATATCACGTTGAATAATGGCCTTCATGAAGAACATGCCTAACGCTCCCCACACGATCAACACCATATCAATCGGTGGAGGATTGTCTGTAAGACCGAACATTAACCCAAGTAATGTCGGAATAGTTGCGGCATGACATAATAAGATGCCGATCCAACCGATTGTTTCGGTTGATAACTTAGTAATTAGTCCTTTAAAATCCACTTGTGCTCCTTTTACATAACCCATAACCTTATTAAAAATTGAATCAAAGTTCATAACGAGGATCCTTGTAAAATATATGAGTTCCGATCTTTGCTACTTTTTTATATCGCCAATTTGGATTAACATAATCAGCATGGTAATATAAAGCATCCTTTATACTATCTAGTCTAAAACCTTCAAGTAAAACTTTTTTTGCTACATTGTAACTTTCTTGGTATGACGCATTGTTGATAGGTCGTGTTCTATGAACACTATCACAATACCAACTAAACTGACATACTACTTTTTCAGTAAACTTAGTTTTTTGATATACAACTTCACAAACACTATTAGGAAATAAACCACTGTCAACACGATTCAGTGTTACTTGTGCTACTGCTACTTTTCCTTCAAAAGGTTCATTTCCTGCTTCTCTGTAAATATTCAGAGCCATACACTCAAGTTCTTTTTCTACCACTTTACTGGATGGATAGGTTTTGAACAATGATAATTCATGGTTGTATGATGAGATTTTTCTTTCAGCAATCATTGCAACAAAAAATGTTACAAGAACTAAGCCTACTAGATATCCCAAACTTTGTAATGATTTCTCCATAATAAATCTCCTTTCCGCCGATGTTTCGACTATAGGTGAGAATGTATCCTATCATAGTTATAAAAACTATGCAAGTTGTTTTGGATAATTTAGTCTATCCAACAATCACAATTGCATTCAATTACTGAGTCAATTGCATCTTGCACACTAGGTGAAGATGGCAATAATGTACTGCTGGTATAGTTTGGATCTAAATTTGGCGGTAAATTGTTTGGATTTAGATCGTCGGGTGTACCGATTATAATTATACCAGCACCGCCGGCAACTTCGTTAGGGTCAGATACCGGTGATCCTACTGGTGTAATTATTCCTCGGGTTGTAGTTGAAGTGAATGGGCCAACAGGTACAGTTGGTCCCACAACTGGGTTAGGGTCTCCATTAGTGAAGGGTGTAAAGTCGCCAGGCTTAGTACCGTCACCTGACAAATACCCTGTATTAGATCCTTCTGGGATAATTCCAGGGGGATACACACCCGGTGTCAAAGGTGAAACACCGTCGGGTATTGGTGGCACGGGCAATGGTAACTCTGTACCAGGTGGTGTGCCGCCTAAACTTGGTGGAGGATATCCACCAATTCCTCCAGGTGGAGGAACATAAATTCCAATTGGGTTAGGGAAAATAACTTCGCCCGGGCGTGTTGGATTTGGATTACCTGGCCAAGCAGGGGGTGTATAATCGTTACCATTAGTACTAGTTATACCCTCAACTGCACCGGGCAGTGTTCCGTTAGTAGTTAGTGTTTTCAATTCAGTAGGAGTTAATTCGCTAGGCATATTATTGTCTAACTGAATGCCCACTGTTTGCAATCTTGTTTGATTACGTTCTTGACGCATCATACCAATAGTGCTTTGGCCGCCCACGTTACTTGTATTACTGATTGCTTCTAATGTTTGTGCAGACATGTGGGGTTTAGTATCTTGCGATAATTGAGGCACACTATCTACAAACGTATACAATGACATTGGATACGTATTTAAGAAGTAATCTTTTGGTACGGGTACAGGAATCAGTGCAGTATATCGTGTTCTATGTTCACGTTTCAAGTTTGAACCAATTAGATTCCAAGTAATATTACACTGGGTTGAGCCTGATATATTAGAAGTAAGAATTGCACTGATTTCTGTATTAGCCTGAGTTATATAGGCTTGAACCGGAGTATTCATTCCACTCCAACCAGATTCACCACTAGAAACTAGACCATTTCTACTATACACATCTCCTGATGTGTTCGTCCCACCTGTTGCGATTGCTCCAGATGTAGTCACTGCTAATGTGGCAATCGGCGGGTGTTGAATAGTAATTGTTTCTACAGGCATGTTAGCATTAACCCAAGTAGCATCTCTTGGGGGAATTATTGGGGGTGTTGGTGATGCCGCATCTGTGTTCTGGCCTGATATGTTTAACCAGTTAGTTTGTACATCATTTGCTAACCATCTATATGGACCACCGTTGTTAATTGTAGTGCTAACTCTACCAAAAGTGCCTCCACCAACTGAGGCCGCAGTATTATCATCACGTCCAACAGAAGTTACTACGCTAGCACCAACATTGTTTGGTGCAATTGTTACTGTAGGATTAGGTGCGGTACCTCTTCCATATCCACCGCCGTCTTCCGCTTGTGATAATACTAATGTGTAATACCAATCATAAATTGCAGGCTGACCTGCCGCAGAATAGTATGTTGGACAAGTAGTAGGAGATCCTGCACCGCCGTTACCTATGTAAGGATTAGGATCATAATTGGGTTGCGTAGGATCAGGTTGATAACTAGGATTAGCAGGATTATTACCTACAGTAGGTGCAACATATGCTTGTACAGTTGTATAGTAATAAGGCTGACTAATATTCATCTTAGCCTTTTCCCATGTAACTGCTAAGAACAACTGATTGTAAATGTTTGCTAACTTGCGTGTTGCAAGTTGATTAATTTGACCCTGCAATACAGCCCAAGGATAGGGTAGACCACTCATACAGCCAAACATATCACTTAGTGTATATGATCCAAACGGACCGCTGCCTAATGCGCAAACTGTTTTACTAAAAGTAGTTGATGCTTGATTAGTTGGTTTATTTGTGCCTGCTGTTAAAGGTAAATCAGTTGTGATTTCCATACCCTTAACAACTTGTGCAAATCTTTCAAAGTCACAATACTCAATGTTTCTGATTTGTCGCATCGAATATTGAAATGCGCCGGCGGCAACTGCCTGATCCAATGGTAAAATATTTCTTAGATACGCACCAAAGCCTGTAGGCAATTCATTATAATTATTTGGATTTACAGTATTATCAAAGATAGGGGGTGTTCCTGCAGGAATTTGAATTCCTACATAACTACGTACTGCAGGTGAGTCAATTGACTGATTTAGTCCACCGTTTTGATAAATGAGATAATATGTTTTACTATTAGTTGGTAAACCTAATGTTTCATTATAAACCGGTACAGTCAGTGTAGAATAACTGTTTGGAAATAACTTTTTAACATTAAGCAAGTCTGCTAAAGTTTGAAAGCCTTGTGTGTTACATTTCAAAGGCGCTAGAACGTTTACTAAGTTAACTCCTCTAATTAGTAAGAATGCACCATAGATTTGTTGTTCTTGTTCTTTAGTTATACTTACATTAGTTCCAGTTGTGATGTTACTAATATCAGAATTACTTAGGCCGGCTGCAATAAGTGCAAGACTTAAATCAGATGTAATAGCACTGTTAAGTCCTAATGTTTTTAGTAGATTACTAGGTAATCCAAATGTTGCAATATTGCTAAGATTAATTGCTTTGCCTAAGTTAATTAAATCTTCACCGAACAATTTAGTAGACTGTGATACACCTGCGATATCCGCAGTGATCAAGTCACTCATATTGCTATATACACCTTGCAAGAATGTTTCACTATCCTTGACAGCCATAATTGCTTGGTTAGAATAAGTAAGCCATGCATTTGCTGTTAAGAATGATGAGCAAAATTCTTTGTATTCAGGATTAGATGCGTTTACAGTTTCATTATTCCAGTTAAACTCATTCCATGCTTGCAATGCGTGACAACGAACCCAGCCCCATTGTGTGACTGATTTGTTTGGATTACTAGTATTCCAAGGATACCAAGTTGCTTGTTGACCTTGATCTGTATTACCTAATTGTGGATACCCTGACGTAGCAGGACCGGGTAAGGATGCAATAGACTTTTGAGTACCGTATGCGACTGCGGTAGTAGTCCAAATGCCTGCAGGATCTTCTGGAACATAAGTAGGTGGTCTTGTGTTACCTAATGCCGGAATTGTTCCAGTACCGATAGTGATTAAATTATTATATGTGCTATCTGTTACTGTCTTGTTGATGCCTGCTGTGGCAACGCCACGCCAATATGCATCATTGATAGACCATGTTAATAATCTTAATACTGTACTTTGAATTAAACTACCAAACGTATAGCCACTACCACCTACGCCGGGTGTTCCAGAACCACCTGATCCATTGATTTTACTTGCGCCCATGTATGACGCAGCCACAGGGTTAATATTAAGACCGCTATTGTTTAATATCGATCCTAATACGTTTACGCCTAAGGGACTTTGTTTTCCTGTATCTGCCATAATTATCTCATTATGGCACGTTTACATCTGGACTGCCCTGTATGATTGAGTGACCGCAATCATTCCCTGAGCCAGTTCGTAGAACAGGTGATCCTTCAGCAAATACAGTCGGACTACCTTCTGTGGTTTTTGCCGCACCGTGTTTACCTTTACCAGGGTGTGAAGTAATATCGCTAACATGCAGTCCAACTGCAATGCCATTAGCAAATACAGTTCCTGCACCGCGGACGATCTTACCACCTACCTGATTTTGATCACCTTTTCTACTTAGTTGTGCCATTTTATCCTAATACTAATTTCTTTTCAGGTAACTTAATACCTGTTGTTGCTTCAACATACTTGTTCTTAACGCTTGCGTCTGTAACTGCATAAATTGAAATACTATTAGTATTTAGTCTATATTCACCCTTGGGGTCTGCGGTAAACATGCTGGGAACTAGTCCCATACCTTGTGGACCGGGGGCAATTGATACGGGTTCTGCGACAATAAGTTCATTACCCTCAATACCCTTTACCTTAGCGATGAGTTCTTCACCACTGTTTAACTTTAATGTGTATACTTCGTCTGTTTTAATGTTCACGCTGCCAATCTCTCTTTAAGTTCTGTGAATCCACCTACATATTCTTCATCTAAGAAGATTTGTGGAACTGTACGGGCTGTAGGTACGGCTTCTAGTAGTTCTTCTTTAGTCCAACCATCGCCGATTTTACGTTCCTCAAATTCAATGCCCTTCATCGTTAGTAATTGTTTTGCTTGGTCGCAATAACTACAATGATACTTACTCCATACGATTGCTTTCATTTTATTTTCTCCTTAGATATTTGGTAATTCTTCATAATCAATGCTATCACTCATAACACCGATAACATAGTTAGTTGATTCGTTCTCCTGCAATGCCGTTTGCTTTTTACTAGTGTCAACGTGCTTGTTGAACCAAGGAATAGGAGTAGTCTTTGGTGCAGGATTCCAATATTTGATCCCGATATCTTTCAACGCACTAACCGCTGTATAGTCAACAAAGTCTTTTAGAATGGCAGCGTTAAGACCAATAACTGGACCCTTTACGAACAGATAGTCTGCCCATTCTTTTTCTTCACGAATAACATCTGTATAGATTTGAATTACTTCTTCTCTGCATTGTTCTGCTATCTTAGCAAAGCGAGGATCTTCTTTAACAACTTGATTAATCAAATATGCAGTCCAACCCTTATGCAATAGTTCATCTTGCAAAATCAAACTAATGATATTGCCATTGCCAATAAAGATTTTGTTTTCTACCATTGCTAGACTTGTGGCGAACGACACCATAAATCTAAATGCTTCTAGTGCATAACTCGCATGCAGTGCAAGATAGATAGCCTTAATATATTCTTCTTCTTTAATTGTTTCGCCAAGTTCTTTGCGACAATTGATTACATGCAACTTGTCATAGTATGCACCCACGCTACTTGCCATGTCAACAATTTCTTGTGTATCATGGATAGTATTGAATACATCCTTTGGTACATTGTAAATGTTACGAATGATATGACTGTAACTACGACTATGAATGTTAGTTTCAAAGAACGTCCAATTGTAAACTAATGCTTCTAGTTCAGGTAAACTTACAACAGGTGTAAAGATTTGACTGGGACCTCGGCCCTGCAAACTATCTAATGCGGTCTGACGTAATAGATTACTAGTAAAGATATGCTTTACAGCATCACTTGCTTCTTTAAAATCTTGTGAGTCTTTAGTAAGACTTACTTCTTCGGGTACCCAAAAGAAACCACGTGCAGTCTTTTCAAAGTCTACAATCTTGTTGTACTTAACTTCTTCAAAACGTTGAATGGTAACAGGACCTGCAGGGTCAAGAAACATCTTGCGATTAAGATAGTCTGTCTTTGTGTTTAAATTGTATTGTTGTTTGCTCATTTAATAATTTCCTGACGCAAGTACGATCTTGCAAATATGCTCTAGTCTCTCAATGTGTTCGTAGGCGCGCCAAGGGCTTGTATCGATTGCTACAACTCCGTGACCTTTGATGCCTACAATATCATAACTTATATTTCCACCGTTGTCAAGTTCTAATTTCTCAAAACATTGATCGGCTAATTCTTGACTGATTGGTGGAACATCATCTACATTAGGGGCAACTTTAGTATAACGTCCTAATTCTGGAAAATGTTTTACTAATTCACTTAAATTGATGCCAGCATGCATTGCGGCAACACAATATGTAGGGTGTACGTGTACAACTACACGTACATCATCTTTATGTTGTCCCATTTCTTTCTGTAAGCCGAAGTGCAAAGGCAACTCGCCACTTGGTCTAAGATTCTTGCTAATATCTGAATATGGTAAGTCCGTCCAATTCCATCTATCAATAGGTTGATGCAATATACCTATCTTTTTAAATTGATCCGGTTGTAGTGTCTGCTTACGAACGCCACTCGGCGTAATATAGAAATGACTGCGGTCGTGATGACGAATGCTTACATTACCATCACGACTAGTAATCCAATTACGCTGGTAGGCGTCTTTTAAAATATCACAAATAGTTTCTAACATTATAATTTACAACTTTCGCAATCTTCTACATCGTCAAAGTCAATGTCCACTAGTGGTTGATCTTTTAGTTCTTCCTCTTGATGTTTACTACCTGCTTTATTAATTAGAGAATAGTAGAATGTTTTAATACCCCACATTTGACTTTGCATTAAGTTCTTAGCAATTAATGTTGTAGGAACTTTACGCTCTGTAAAGTGCGCAGGATTATAGAAAGTATTTGTTGAAATACTTTGATCTACATATGCTTGCAATACTGCGGCTGTTTTCAAATAGTTAACGCAGTCTTGTTGTTCCCACATTAATTGATATTTGTTCTTAAGTTTGTGATATTCAGGTACTACTTGGGTAAATGATCCTGCTTTAGATTCCTTAGTCGAGATAAGCGACATAGGCATCTCAATGCCATTAGTAGAGTTGATAACCACAGAACTAGATTCAACAGGAGCAATGGCCATAAGTGTTGCATTTCGTACTCCATAAGTTTTCATCTCCTCACGTAGTGGTTCCCAGTCAAGTTCGGGCTTGAAGTTTGCCAATTCATTAACGCCTTTTGCTCTACGCTCCCAGGGGAAAATGCCTTGACCATAGTATGTCTTGTCACTATCTAAACACTTGCCGCGCTCTTTAGCAAGTTCAACTGTGGCTTCTGTTAGATAGTATGCTTGATGCTCCATCCAACTCTTAACATCTTGTAGTGCATCCTTCTCACCATACTTGTAGCCGCGCTTTGCATGCCAGTATGCTAGATTAGTTACACCAATGCCAAGTGGTTGAATCTCATCATTACTTAATTTACTCTGAATGCTTAAAAAGTCTTGATAGTCAAGAATATTACACAGGCTACGCTGAAGAACACGACAAGCCCTACGCATATCCTCGGGGTTGCGGAACGCTCCCCAATTGATTGATCCAAGAGTACATAAAGCGATGCGACCAGCATCATCATCGAGGCGCTTAAAAGATTTAGTAGGTAAAAGTATTTCACAACATAGATTACTCTGATAGATTGTGTGATACTCTGTATCAAACGGCCCTTGGTTCATTACGTTATCGATGAATACCAAATAGATACGTCCGGTATCAGTGCGCTCTTTGAGTATGCCTCCCTTAAAGACTTCTTCTGCACTCATTACCTTCTTGCGAAGGTTCTTTTGTTTCTCATATTTAACATATAGTTCTTCGAACTTTTGTGTATTGCTGTAAAACGCTTCATAAAGGTCGGGGACTTCGTTGGGGTCAAAGAAGGTAATGTTTTCTTTGTTTTTGAATCGTCTCCAGAAGAAACTACTAAGCACAACCCCATAATCCATATGACGGACTCTTGTTTCTTCGGTTCCTTGATTGTTTTTAAGTACAATAAGATCATCAAACTGATGATGCCAAATGGGATAAAATACAGTAGCACTTGCATTACGAATGCCTCCTTGTGAACAACTACGCAAATCACCGAACCACTTCTTAAGGAAAGGAATCATGCCGGTGTGCATAATCTCACCGCCTCTAATAGGACTACCAAGAGGTCTTAATCTACCAATCTCTAGACCAATGCCAGCACGTTTGCTAGCATACTTTGCCATCATCTCACCACTGGCAAATATACTATCGAGGTCATCATCGCTTCTGATGAGAACACAAGAACTAAACTGCTTAGTAGGAGTACCAAGGCCAGCAAGTACAGGAGTAGCGAGGGTAAATAACCCATCACTGGCTGCGGTGTAATATTCTTTGATGTAGCGCATTCTTGCACTGTTTGGTTCTTCTTTGTGAAAGACTGTGGCAGCGGCAATAATGTAACGAACTTGGGGAGTTTCATAAATTTCCTTTGTGGCGCGGTTACGTACAAGATACTTCTCAATCAGTTGTTCAATGGCGGCATAACTGTATTCTTCGTCTTTAGAATGGTCAATGATATCATTCATCTTGTTCCAATCTTCAACGGTGTACCATTCTAACAATTCAGGAGTATACAATCCTACTTCTACATTCTTCTTTACAATTTCGTAGAGGTGGGGAGGCTCGTATTGCCCATACACATCCTTACGCAACATACTTACACGTTGCTTACCAGCCACATACTGATAATTAGTATGCCCAATATCAGGATTTGATTCCACATCGATGAGGTCTACGACCGCACGTAGTGTTAACTCATCAATTTCTCTAGTGGTAATACCATCATAAAAATGAGGCTGCGCTTTGATTTCGATCATTGATTGGCTTACGTCTGCAACACCATTGCAGATTTTAGCGACTTGTGCTTGCCATTTTTCAATGGTAAGAGATTCCGTTCGTCCCGAACGCTTTGTTACATTAATTTTCATACGTTGCCTATTTTTCTTCTAAGTGAGTCTATGTTGATGCGCTTTTGAATTGTAAATTCGTTAAGATTATTATTTACTACCGTATTGGGCCAGTAATTCATTACATATTTTGCGTTATCTACAAGGACTAATACCACATCGTTGTTATTGTAGTCTTTGGCTTCAACAAAGTCAATCTCTTTTACACCCAATAATAACAATGTGTATATCATACCCAAAGCACGGGCATAATAGCAATATTCGTTATCGTTAATTAATTCCCAAGGTCCGGGCCATGAATCTATATCATCCGGATGCAGATAGTGATTACTTAATGGGCACCATTGCCAAAACGAATCGACCTCGACACAAATATGCCCGAGGTCAGATTCTTTTAGATTATTTCTTAGATCATGCCAAGAACGGAGTCTGGTAAAGAAGTCTTGTAAAAATACATTCATCAATTGTACTTATCAGTGGTTACTGAAAAGTCAAATTAACATCTACCAATCAAGACTTCAATTACTCCGTCTAGTTCATTCATATGTTCAAGTGCTTTACCAATGATTGTACCTGCACGTGCTTCGTTGTTGGCTTTACCATAACCTGCATTTTCAGAAGTTACAATCAAGTCACCCTTGCGAATTGGACCCATTACCTTAACTGGTACACGACCAATCAATGCTAGATCAACTACATATTCACCTTGACATTCACTGTTCATTAGATATGCGGGTTCTGTAGATACAACGCCTGCAACTCTATGACTTGTATCTTCACCGCTAATAGATACTTCATGCTCACCGCCAAATACTAGAACAGTACCCGGTTCATATTGAGCATCAGCAACATAACGTTCTGCCAAGTCAGCGTATGTAGCGTTGAATCTTGATCCAGCAGTTAATGTCCAGTTACCAGTGATTGAACCTGCTGTAGAGTTGGCGCCTGTAGTTAAGTTTGCATTTGTTAATGCACCACTTACACTCAATGATGTTAGTGTACCTACGCTTGTAATATTTGGCTGTGCGGCTGTTGTTACTGTTCCTGCTGTTGTAGCGGCGCCACTTAGTGTAGCAGTAATTGTACCGGCTGCAAAGTTACCACTAGCGTCACGTGCTACAACCTTACTTGCAGTGTTAGTTGTTGTAGCATCTACTGCGGCTGTTACTGCGGTACCACCATTGAAACTTGTACCAGTTAAGTAAGTACCTAATGTCAATGTTTGTGTAGTATTAGCAGTAATTGTACCTGAACCACCTAGTGAAATTGATGTACCGTTAACAGTTAATGACGCATTAGCAAGTCTTGCTTGTGCTAATGTACCACTTGAAATGTTGCTTGCATTCAATGCAGACAATGCTGAACCGTCACCGCTATGAGCGCCAACAAATGTTGTTGCTGCCAATGATCCGTTAGCAATATTTGCAGAGTAAATTGTATTAGCACCTTCTGCAACGTTACCTGATACTGCATTAGCAAAAATCAAATATTGAGTACCTGTACTCAATGTAGATACGTTAATATTATCTGCAACGTTTGCATATGCAACGTTCAAGTTAGCAACACGGGTTGTACTTGTTACTGTTAATGGTGCAGTACCAGTTGCTACGTTTGAAGTTAGTGTACTTGCTACAACTGCGCCTGCTGTGTTTAAGTTACCTGCGCTTGCATTACCTGATACAGTTAATGAACTTAGTGTACCAACACTTGTGACATTTGGCTGTGCCGCAGTTGTCAACGTACCTGTTAGTAATGAGGCACCAATTGTACCTGAGTTAGCATAAACGTTGCCTGCTGTAGCATTACCGGTTACTGCGAGTGAAGTTAATGTACCAACACTTGTAATATTTGGCTGTGCCGCGGTTGTTACAGTACCTGCTGTTGTAGCACTTGACACTGTACCAGTTACGTTAGCACCTGCAATTGCACTTAGACCACTACCGTTACCTGTAAACACACCTGTGTTTGCAGTAAATGCTACCGCTGTTACAGTTCCATTAACACCCAATGATGTTAGTGTTCCCAATGATGTTACGTTAGGTTGTGCGGCTGTTGTTAATGTACCTGTTAATAGAGTACCGCTTACATTTCCGGCACTAACGTTACCAGTTACACTCAATGATGTTAGTGTACCAACACTTGTAATGTTAGGTTGTGCCGCAGTATATACAGTACCTGCTACTAATGCGTTTGCTACTTGACCTGTTACGTTACCACCAGCAATTGCTGATAAGCCACTACCGTTACCTGTAAAGACGCCTGTATTTGCTGTAATGTTTACACCAGTGATTGTGCCGTTTACACCCAATCCAGTTAATGTGCCTACACTTGTAATTTGTGTTTGTGATGCATTGACGCTAAATGTTGATCCAGTTAATGTTAAGCCAGTGCCTGCTTGATACGTGCCTGCACCTGAGAACTGTGTGAAACTGATGTTGTTACCGGAAGTACCAATTCCTGTTGGGCTTTCAGTTTGTACCCAACCGGTGTTATCATACAATGTACCGCCGGTTACGAATACGAAGTCACCTGCTTCTACTTCTGGAATACTATTAAAGTCAACAGCACGGGTAATAGCAGTAGTATTAGTATATGTGTAGATACCATTGAATACTGCGTTGGCCTCGTTCTTAACAAGAATACGTGTGCCCGCTGTCTGTACGTTTACGCCATCGATTAAGTTAAATGTACCGGTTGTTGTAAGAGTTGCACCTACACCGTTTGATCCATTGTCATATGTGATTGTACCACTAGTGATTACTGCAAGAGTATTTGGTGTTGCAGCCTGAACACTGTCATGAATATTCAAACCTTGAGCAACGTCATCAACGTATTGCTTAGTTGCGGCATCAGTTGAATTAACTGGGGTCGCAAGGTTGATGATATTGTTGCTGGTCATATCTAAGTTGCCACCGATACTGCTTACGCCTGTACCAGTTACGCTTAGTACGCCTGTTGTTGTCAAGTTGCCGGCTGCAACGTTACCAGTTACACTTAGTGAACTTAGTGTACCTACTGATGTTACGTTAGGTTGTGCGGCAGTTGTTAGTGTACCTGTTAGTAATGAGGCGCCAATTGTACCTGAGTTAGCATATACATTGCCTGCGGTCGCATTACCTGTTACTGCTACGCTTGTTAGTGTACCTACTGATGTAATATTAGGTTGAGCTGCGGTGTATACTGTGCCTGCAACCAATGCGTTACCAACTTGACCAGTCACATTGCCGCCTGCTAGTTGTGATAAGCCACTACCATTGCCTGTAAACACACCTGTGTTAGCAGTAAATGCTACTGCGGTTACAGTGCCGTTAACACCAAGACTTGTTAGTGTGCCAACTGATGTAATATTTGGCTGAGCCGCAGTTGTTACTGTTCCTGCTGTTGTTGCCGCGCCACTCAATGCACCAACAAATGTTGTTGCAGTAATTGAGTTATTTGCTAAGTTAGAAGTAATACCTGAACTTGTCCATTCAGCAACGTTTCCTGTTGTTGCGTTAGCAAATACAACATAGCCTGTACCTGTGCCCGGAGCAGTTACGTTAATGTTGTCTGCCACGTTAGCATAGTCAACGTTCAAGTTAGCAACACGTGTTGTACTTGTCACTGTTAATGGGGCTGTTCCAGTAGCAACGTTAGAAATTAAACGTGATGCTGTAACAGTTCCTGCTGTGTTTAAGTTACCTGCGCTTGCATTACCACTTACTGTGAGAGATGACAATGTTCCAACTGAAGTTACGTTAGGTTGTGCGGCAGTTGTTAGTGTACCTGTTAGTAATGAAGCACCAATTGTTCCTGAGTTAGCATAAACATTACCTGCTGTTACGTTTGCTGTAACTGCTAGTGAACTTAGTGTTCCTACTGATGTAATGTTTGGCTGTGCCGCAGTTGTTACTGTGCCCGCTGTCGTAGCATTTCCTGATAGGTTTGCTGTAATTACGTTAGCACTGAAACTTCCGTTAGCATCACGAATAACAACAGTGTTTGCTGTTGCCGCTGTATCTGTACTATAGCCGTCTAGTAAATCGGCGTTAAGATTTGCTACTTTGGTTGTACTTGCTACAACAAAAGGTGCAGTACCTGTAGCAACATTTGACTCTAGTGTACTTGCTACTACCTTACCGGCAGTAGTTAAGTTGCCACCAGTTACGTTACCTGTAGCAACGATAAGTCCACCTGTACCCAAATTGCCAACGTTTGCATTGCCTGTAACACTTAATGCACCACCTGTGGTTAAGTTACCACCTGAAACGTTACCTGTTGCGGTTACTACGCCTGCAGTTGTGATGTTTGCGCCACTTACGTTACCGGTTGCACTTACAACACCACCTGTAGTTAAGTTACCACCTGTTACGTTGCCGGTTGCTACTACTGCACCCGCTGTAGTTAAATTTCCGCCTGATACGTTACCAGTTGCAGAGATTAATCCGCCAGTTGAGATGTTGCCTGCGCTTGCATTACCTGTAACTGCTAATGTGCCTCCCATTGAGACAGCATTAGTTGTCTTATTAAATGTAAATGCCGCGCTTCCACCAAATCCATCAGCATCGTTAAACTGTACTTGTGTGTTTGAGCCGCCGGCTTGTTGGAAGTCTACTGGACTTCCGTTAGCATAATAATAATTATTGGTCTTAATGCCACCTACTGTAGCATTACCTGATACGTTTAAGTATCCTGTTGTGAAAATACCTTCGCTATTGTCAGTTGTTTCAATACCGAAAATATTTGCTTTACCTGTAGAACTAAATGTTAATGCGGCATTTGAGTTGTCTGTCAAGTCCCAAAATGTTGGGTTCTCAATAGATGCGATACCACCGTTCTGTACATAGAACGCATAGTTGCCTACGCCTGAACCAATTGCATTACCTAATACACCGATGTTATAACCACCTGCGTGTGTATCAGTAGCATAACCACGAACGCCTACTGCGGCGCCTGTGTCTGCTGTGTTAGTGACTTTTGCTTCACCCTGTACACCTGTACCCTTAGTTGCTGAGTTTGCTCTAGCAATACCCAACAAACCAATACCAGTGATATTTGCGTTTGCACTGCTTGCTACGGCTTCACCGACTAAACCTACGTTGTCGCTAGCGGTGCCGCCTGAATTATCCTGTGAACTGATTGTTTTTGCATTGCTGTAATCACCGGTTGATGACGTTGCACCAATTAACAATGATTGTAATGTGCCTAGGCTAGTGATATTTGGCTGTGCCGCGTAAGTTAATACACCGGTAAAATAATTACCAGTTACTACGTTTCCTAAGTTAGCATTTGCGGCTGTGATGTTACCACTAAAGTTAGCAGTAGCACCCGTGATATTACCAATAAATGTACTTGCTCTGACATTACCATAAGCATTAAATGTTTCTATGTCGTTGACAGAAGTTACGTTGCTACCAAATGCAAATTCTGAGTTTGAGTTATCCCAACCCATAAATGCATCAACTGCACCACCTACTGTATAGTAGTGCATCAACAGACCACGATCTTTACCGTCGTTGCTTGTTAATGGGGTGCCGTTTGGACCACCACCTACTGAAATAATTGGATCTTCAACGTCAAATGTTTCTACGTTGATATATGTAATGTTACCATTGACTGTCAAGTTACCGCCGATAACAGCATTACCTGATGTAGTCAATGTAGTTAGTGTACCAACACTAGTGATATTTGGTTGAGCCGCAGTTGTTAATGTACCTGCTACAAAGTTTGCGGTAAGAGCATTGCCTGCATTAACGTTACCAAAACCTGCGTTACCGGTTACATTCATTGAACCCGTAACGTTAGATGTTCCTGTTACACTTAATGTATTAGTTGAGTTGTTCCAAACAAAGTTTGCAGAACCACCAAAACTCTCATTGTCATTGAACTGAATCTGTGTATTGCTACCACCTGGATCACTTAAGTCCCAGGGTTGACCGTTTGCGTAGTAAAGATTATCTGTTTTTACCCCTCCGGCAACTAAGTTACCGTTAGTAACAGTTAGCGTGTTAGTAGTCTTTACGAAAGATAAATTTGCACTTTCACCTAATGCACCTGCATCATTGAAGAATACCGAAGTATTTCCAGTTGGGGTAAAAGTTGGGATTGTTGAAATATTCCCTGCTGTATCCTTAACAGTTAATTGGTCAGATGTGTTTAGGAATACGGCTCCACTCCCTGCTGGGGGAGTAGTTACGTTTGCGTTTGCTTCTTGTTTGAGTATTAATGCCATCTTACAATCCTATTTATCCTATTATGATACCTGTACTAAAATTCCGTCTACAACTAAATCCCCATCAATAGTAATGGGTATTGCAAACAAACCTTGTTTATTTTCTTCTACAGTGTAGGTTTCTCCAACTGGAATATAGTAGGGCATCTGACCACCGCCACCACTTGACACTGTAGTAAATGATAGATTTCCCGCACCATCTGTACTTAAAACTTGTCCAGAAGTACCACCTGTGATGGTAACATTGCCTACAGCACCTAAATTAGTAGTACCTGTTACTGCTAATGATGCTGCCGCAACGTGGCCGTTAGCGAAAACAATTTGAATACTGTTTGCGCTAACTGATAAACCATCAAGTGCGTTAAGTGGTTTAAGTGCCATTAGATAGTCCTATATTGTGTTGTCCATACTGTAGAGTTCGTGCTTGCAGGGGTTACTTGCAATGCAATATTTGAACCTACGATATTTACTGCTAGTGTACCAGTAGATGCACCTAATGTTACTCCACCAAATGTTGAATAATCAACGTTTGATCCATCTGTGACTGCTGTTACAGTTGCTACTGTGTATTTAGAGCCTGAACTATCTACACCCTTAACTAAGAATTCTACACCAGTAATACCTGTTACTGCTAATGTTGCAATAGTTTGGTTTGCTGTAATTGCTGTAGTAGTCAATGTGCCTACACGAATACCAGTAGTACCGATTGTTACATTGTTTGTAGCGGAGAATGCGTTAGCACTAACGATGTTACCACTGACATTACCTGCAACACTTAAGTTACCGGCTAATTCAGCACCTGCTGTACTAATCAAGAAACTACGCTGAGTATTCTTTGTCTTGTTGAATCCACCAACGTAGAATTCAATACTGTTGTTAGCACCAGTGCTGTCTGTAGCAATTACTAAGTTACCTGATGTACCAGACAAGTCTGGCGCACTCATAAAGATGTAACCTTCGTTCTCTTCGGTTACACTGAAAGCAGCCTGATTGAATGTATTACTTGTGATACCTACATCAATAAAACCAGTGAGGTCGTCGCCATTGTTAGGATACGCAATAAAGTCGGCTGATGCCGCTGAGCCATTATTTGCGTTATGAACATATGCCTGTACGAAATTATTTGCACTTGCAATACCAGCAAATAGTGGGTTTGTCAAGTTCGGAATTGGTGTACCTGAACCTGCTTGTACGAATGCCGCATAGATGTTACCACTGAAGTTAGCAGTGTTGCCGTCTATTTCTAAGTTTACACCTAAGTTGTTAACAAGAACGTTGCCACTAAAGTTTGCTGTGTTACCTGAAAGTGCTAGATTGATTGTAGCATTGTTTGCAGTAATGTTGCTGTTAGCAGTGAAGTTATTAGCAAGTACAGTTCCTGTTACATTTACGTTAGGAGCAGTAACTAATGTGTTAGCATTTACGTTATTAGCAAGTACGTTGCCTGTTAATGCCACACTTGTACCGGTTGCCGCACCAATGTTTGGTGTAGTCAATTGTGCGCTTGCCTTAACTACGATGTTACCGCCAACAATGTCAGTTGTCACACCATCAATGTTTGCACTAATTGTAGTACCAGTGATTGCAATACCGTTACCTGCAGTATATGAACCTGCCGCACTAAACTGCGTAAATGCAATGTTTGTAATGCCAAATACAATTTCGCCTGTTGGGTTTGTCAATACATATGATGAACCTGCATAACTACCGCCTTCAGAGATGAAGAAGTAGTCACCGTAACCCAACTTGCTTACGTCTGTTGGAGCATATTGATCTGCGTCAGTTGCTCTGGTCAATACCCAAGCAGTTGAACCGTTACCTACTGTTGTTACAGTATAGACACCGTTTTCAAATTGATTTGTTTGACCCTGAACAAGAATTCTATTGGTTAATGATAATGTAATGCCGTCAATACTAATTGCGGCATTTGCGCCTGCATTAGTAAGTGTTGCACCTACACCAGGATTACCTAATGCAGCCTGTGTTAAACCTGTACCGTTAGTCAATGTTGTGACTTCAGCACCGGTGTAAGTTGCTCTTACTGTGATTTGAGTTGAAGATGGAATGGTTTCAACGAAATAACCATTTTGTGCAACGATACCGTTGAATGAGTTACTCCAATAAATTTCATCATCAAGACTTAATCCGTGATTGCCACTGAATGTAATTGTCTTACCACCGCTAATAGTTGTGGTAGTTAATGATGTACCGCCATTAGCATACGTTGCGTTTAAGTTTGATACACTTGTTACACGAACTGCTGGGTGAATCTGTAGACCGGTTGCAACGCTATCAACATATGACTTAGTTGCCGCATCTTGTGGATTTGAAGGATCTGCTAGTTGAACAATGTTACGTGATGAAACATCAACGTTACCTGTACCAGTTGGTACAAGAATAATATTTTCGTTACCTGCAGCCGCGGTTAATGTCAATGCGCCGCTGTTTGAAGTTAATGAAGGAGATACAACTCCACCAAAACTACCATTACCATTTGCTTGTACGTAACCTACAACGTTTGCGCCGGCGCCACTAATAACAACAACGTTGCTGTTACCTGTTGAAGATACTGTTACGTTACCATTTGCGGCAATACGAATGTTACTATTGCCGTTTAGTAATTCACCTGTTTGAACGTAACTTGCAATTGCCAAGTTACCTAAATTTGCATTACCTGCTACTAAGTTACCGGTGAGGTTTGCAGTTTGTGCGAACAATCCATTAGTTGCACTAATATTATTTGCATTTGCAATATTGCCTGTTACAGATAGCAATCCACCAATGTATGCGTTACCTGTAACACCATGACCACCGCTTACTACTAACGCTCCAGTTGTTGTGTTAGATGCATTAACATTAACAGGATCAATTGTTACGATATTGGCAGCACCACCTGGTGTTCGCCAGTAAGAAATATTTGCTTCTGTAATGGCTGCTGAATTGCCTGATAGATTTCCTAATACGGCAAACTTAGCAAGGTTAGTACCGTTAGCATAGTCACCTGCAAACAATGCGGCTGATGCTGAAGTTGCATTACTCCAACCACCACGAATTTCGATTGCGTTATTAGATAGGTTTACAATTTGGTTCTGACCAGTACCACCCAATAACACATTACCATTTAGTGCTAAGTTGTTTGTTGCACTATCGAAAGTGAAGTTAGCACTTGCACCAAAGTTATTGTTAGTGCCATTATTGAACTGAATCTGTGTATTTGCGCCGGCGGCTTCTTGTAAGTCCCAAGGAGCACCGTTTGCATATAATAGATTATTAGTACGTAAGTTACCAACGTTGGCTGTATTAGTTACAGTCAACCAGTTGTCCATAATTACGTTGCCGTCAAAGTTGGCAGTGTTGGCTTGTAATTCTAGATTTACTGTTACATTGTTAGATGTTACATTTGCTGTGAATAGACCTGATGCGCCACCAATGTTACCTACGTTGGCATTACCAGTTACGCTTAATGCGCCACCAGTAGTTAAGTTACCACCACTTACGTTACCTGTAGCAGTGATAAGGCCTGCTGTTCCTAGGTTACCTACGTTAGCGTTACCAGTGACACTTAATGCACCACCAGTAGTTAAGTTACCACCAGACACATTGCCTGTTGCGGCTACTACACCACCAGTTGTTAAATTACCACCACTTACGTTACCAGTTGCACTTACTACACCACTTGTTGTTAAATTGCCACCGGTTACGTTACCTGTAGCAATGATGAGTCCGCCTGTGCCTAAGTTACCAACGTTAGCATTACCTGTTACTGATAGCAAACCAGACGCAATTAAGTTGCCGGTAGATACATTACCATTAGATACAGTTAGTACGTTAGTAGCACTATCGAAAGTGAAGTTAGCACTAGCACCAAAATTGTTATTATTATTAAACTGAATTTGTGTGTTAGAGCCGGCTGCTTCTTGTAAGTCCCAGGGTTGACCGTTTGCATAGTATAGATTGTTCGTTAACAATCCGAGCATAGAAACGTTTCCGGTAAAGTTTGCTTTATTACCAGAAAAGTCGCCATTTGCGAAAATTACGTTTGCAGGTACTTCACCAACTGAGAAGCCGCCTACTGAATTAAGTGGTTTAAGTGCCATTTGTAGATTCCCTTATCTTGTATTATTTATCATTATTCTCAACAAACCTTTATGGCTCATAAGTTGTTACTTGCATTTTATGAGTCAATAAATTACTGGTTGCCGGTGTGACTTTTAACGCAATACTCGGAGGAACAAGAATGTTTCCAGCATCATATTGAATTGAAAAATCTCCCAAATAACCATTTACCTGCATACTACTAACTTCAACATAACTCACTGATGAGCCCATATTAACAGAAGTCAATTTAGTGATCTGTCTCATACCGGCAGTAGTGTCAGTTGAAATAATAGTAAAATCTAATCCAGCAACACTCGCCACTGGAATTGAATATAAAGTTTGATCAGTGGCTGTACTACTTGTTGTAGCGGCATATACATTAGAGTAACTAAATCTATATGCACCTGACCCCATAATCACTGCGTTAGCAACTAAATTGCCCGCAATGTTTACTGTGTTTGTAACGTCATTGAACGTGAAGAACGGACTGCCTCCAAAAGTGCCAATGTCGTTATATTGAATTTGTGTATTACTACCACCAGGTGTTCCGTTGCCGCCACCCCCGCCTGCAGTCCATGATAGATTACCTGCACCATCAGTAGATAATACGTAACCGTTTGTACCACCGCTGATATGAATGTTAGATAGACTTCCCAAACTTACGTTTGATGCTACCCCAAAGTTGACTGTTGCATTAGCACTAACGGCTAATGTATTTGTAATAGTAGCATTACCTAATACTGAAAGATTAGCAGTAGTAGTATTACCTGATACAGAAATGTTGCCACCATTAACATTGCCTGATGCCGCAATATTACCTGACGTAGTAAGTGATGTTAGTACGCCAACGCTTGTGATATTGGGCTGAGATGCTTGACTTACAAAGTTTGCTACCGGTACAGAACCCACTAGGTTTGCCGCCGGAATATTAGTTAAGTTTGCACCAGAGCCAGAAAATAAGTTTGCTGTAACAGTGTTGGTAACATTTAATGTTGATAGTGTACCTACACTTGTGATATTTGGTTGCGCATTTGTTGTTACAGTACCAGCAGTTAACGCAGAAGATACGTTAGCAGTAAGAACATCGATAACAGTTAAGTTGTTAACTGTTAATAGGTTTGTGTTCTTGTCATATGTGAAACCAGAGTCGCCACCAAAGTTACCGCTGTCATTAAATTGTACTTGTGTGTTGGCCCCGCCAGGTGATCCATTGCCGCCGCCATTGCCGCCGGCTGCCCATGTAAGATTTCCGGCGCCATCAGTCTGTAAAAAGTATCCGTTATCACCACCTAAAATAGAAAGTTGTGAGACAGCACCCAATGTCAGTGTGTTTCCGTCCCAAGTTACATTAGGGATTCCACCAAACTGACCATTGTTATTAAATTGTAGTTGAGTATTAGAACCTGCGGCACCAACTGTTAATGGATTACCATTAGCATACTTATAGTAAGTAGCATAAACTGTATTTGCGGCAACGTTTCCAGAGGTTAATACATTGGTAACTACGTTACCATTTGCATCAATTACTTCGACGGGTGGTATGCCTGCTGAAAATCCACCAAGAGAGTTAAAAAGTTCTGCTGCCATGAACAAGTTCCATTATCTATTGTATTATTTATCAAAAATGTTGTTGTAAACCCTTAGAAAAAAGAACCTAGGAGTGCTTTTTTATAAATATTATTATGCTAACAGCACAACCTCCAAGACCGTTATGCCTTCATTGTAAGTTTGCTCTTGCAAAACCTAACGGCAAAAGTAAGCATGGATTTCAAAAGTGGCATAGATATTGTATAGATTGCTCAAAAGCAATTTATAATCCACGTTTTAAACATTTACAACACAAACAAACTAGTTGTAATCAATGTGGATTTGAAGCAGAAGATAAATGTCAAATCGATTTAGTCTACAAAGATGGAAACAAAAATAATAAAAAGAAAAGTAATCTATTGACATTGTGTGCCAACTGTAGTAGACTTTATAAAAAGAAATTAAGAACAGGTAAGAAATCAATTCTTAATGCCACAGTAGACGGTGATACTAGAATTGCTTAACGTATTTTCAGTAGATGCATTTTAGCAAATAAACGACAATAAAAATATCCTATATCAAACTCAAATTTTTTACGACTCAATTTAATATTTGCAGGGTCTAGGTGATGATTGTTGTGTAATTCTTCACCGCCGATTATAATTCCCCACGGAGATATGTTTCTACTGTTATCTTTGGTATTACCGTTTCGATAACCCCAATAATGACCTATACCATTAACTACGCCGGCAGCCCAAAACGGAATCCATATCATTTGAATTCCCCAAATTAAAAGCCCAACCCACCCGAATAAGATGACATTGAGCATAAGGAGAATGCCAATGCCAAGTCTGGAGTGAGTAGTGTATACGTTGCGCTCCATCCAATCATTAGGAGTACCAACACCATATGAATTAACCATATCTTTATCTTTTGATGCCGCATGATATAAGAATGCTCCTTTAAACAATACTGTAGTTAATCCGTATGTTTTTGGACTGTGCGGGTCATTGTCAGTTTCGCAGAACCTATGATGTTTTCTGTGAATAGCGACCCACTCTTTTGTTATCATACCTGTTGTTAGCCATAACCAAAAACGCATAAAGTGACTTAGTGCAGGATGAAACTCAATTCCTTTGTGTGCTTGTCCACGATGCAGGAAAACTGTAACACATATGATAGTAATATGCGTTGCTATTAGAGTATATAGGATTTCAGACATAAAGTATTTAGCCACAAAAAAGCACACATAAAGTGCGCTTTTATGATTGATAAAAAGGAAGGGTCCGAAGACCCTTCCCACTTCCCATCCCGAGAAGTAAAACTTCTTATTGGAATGTTAGGTTCTGAACAGCAATCTCACCAACGTAGTCAGCTGCGTTACCGAATGATGACGCAGTGTTTGTTAATTCGATGTAACCATAACGTGTCATGAATGATACGACTGGTTCGAATGTTGATGGATCTAGAACAACACCACTGCTCATCAATGGAATGTATGGGCAGTAGAATGCGGCTGCATCAGTCTCAGATGAACCCTTATAACCAACTAGAACTGGCTGTGTGTCAGGTGCATATGAGTCAACGAACACACGCATTGCACCGTTCAATGTACCAACGAACTTGGTGTTTGTTGGTGCTTCGAATGTACCTTCTGTGGTACGTGCGAATGCTGATGTTGTTGCTGACTGTAGAACAGTCAAGGCTGCACTTGAAACAACTGCCCAGTTACCAGCACCACGACGGGTACGCTGTGCAATCAAGTTAGCAACACGGTTGATTAGAACTGCTAGGGCAGCATGTTCGTCACCAACGTATGTAGCAGTACCTGATACTGTTGCTTGGTTGTATGTGAACTCAGTTGAAGCAAGAGTACGCAATGACAAGAGAATTTCCTGGTCAATTTCAGCAGTGATTTCTTGTGCTAGAGCAGCCATAATTTCTGCTTCAACATCGATACCATGCTGTGACTGTGCGTCCTGAGCAGCCTCAAATGTCCAACGTGCTTGCAACTTACGTGACTTGGCTTCAACAGCCTGACGTAGAATCTGTACGCTGATCTGCTTACCACCGTTACCTTCTAGTGATGCAGTGTCAGCACCAGTATAGAAGTTAGTGCTTGTTGCGCTTGATGGAACACGTGAGTATGCCTGTGCAATCTTGAATGGTGACAATGCTTCTTCACCAGCAGTTACAGAAGTAGCGGCTGCTGAGTTGTCAGTCAATGACTGCGCATAACGTACACGTAATGTGTGAATCTGACCAACTGGACCAGTCATTGG
>JACCDT010134788.1_pt1 | contig 48489 bp, 44 predicted proteins | sample 7446291 | NCBI WGS metagenome assembly JACCDT01 (sample SAMN15323446, study PRJNA562643) | freshwater metagenome | isolation source: river surface water | place: USA:Blue River Watershed | collected 2017-08-17
CATCTGTGATGCGAAGAATTCCAGCAATATTGTTATCATTGACGCTACCACCATAGATAATGCTTTTATTCGTAAATTCTTTGAGGGCCTCACGAAGTATGTCTGTGACTATTTCTATATCTTCGAGTGTCATAGTTTTTCCATTTCAGATAGCAAAACCTGGCTCATAAGCGATGATAATCTCTTTCTCTTTTGGCCAATTTTCAAGGACAACGAGTTGCTCTCTGAGCACGAGCCCAAGAGTATCCTCTTCTTTCATAGGGCCGACGCAGAGTATTGGTGTTACAGGAGTTTCAATAATTGACTCAATTTCTCACTGAATTTCTTTATCTGTTTTTCCATTTAATCTCTGTGACATATGACCTATCAGACAATAGGAAAAAGTGCTTTCTGGATGTGTTTTTTGAAGTCCAAGAGATACTTTAGTCGTCAGAGAAGTTGCAATGTCATCGCCAGGGAAAACTATCCAATTATAATCTGGATAAATATTGGCAACATCTTCCACAGTTTTTATAAGCGCTCAAGCGCTTTCTGCTGTTTGTGTGTTTTTCCAGTTGAGGGCGATAAGTTTTCTTCACTCGAAAGTACTTTGAGAAGACATAATAAGTTTTTAATGAAGAGGTATATTTTGTTCACCTGCCTGCCGGCAGGCAGGTATGAGTTTTTCGAGAGGAAGTTCACTGAGCTCATGAATCACAAATTCTCATTCTTTTGTATGAGCACGATCCATGTCGTAGATGGTAATAGGCGTGTCAAAATCAGCAGGAGTCATGTGGATACGATCGTCGACAAAGACTGTACTTTCTGGCTCATAATGCGCTATAATTCTTTTGATAATTTCTGTCTTATTGCGTATGCGAGTAACTATTACTTGATTGACGAGTTTGCTCGCACCAGTGATACGTACCTTCATTTCATGAAAAATCTCATCACCAGCAGTTAGGATGACCGTTTTTACATTTGGTATATTCCGAAGTTTGGTCAAAAATGGTATGACATCAGGAAAGAGCTGATTTGGCATGCCGGCATTGATAAAAAACTGTTCAGGATTATGAATGTTTAGTTCTTTGAGTAGTTTTTCGTACACCAGAATATCGTCAGGTCATCGGCGATATTTCTGATAAATTTCTGTTGCCTTTTCTATATCAGTAAGTGTCTTAGTGCGGAAAATATTGCCTTCACCGTAGGGGCCATACGCATCACCAAGGGTATTATCGAAATCGAAGATAAAGAGGATCATTGAACAAAAAATTATAAATATTTAGGAAATACTCTCTGAAAGTTTTCTGCTTTTTCTTGCAACCATTCAAAATACTTATTCCATTCTCATTTTTTATCAAAATCACCACTAATACTTATCTTTATTCTGCTGGCTTTTTTATCTGGTAATTCCATCCATTCTAGTTCCGTTTTTAATTCATTCTCTATCGCTTCTTTTTGATTAAATAGATGTTTGTATACTTCTTTATTATCAGATATATATATTTCGCAAGCAAATTGTTTTTCTCTAGTATGAATTGTAAGCGATATATGACAGTCACTGCTTCCAATTGATATATCTGCCCAGTGTCGAGGGTGGCTTTTTTGAAATCTTAAAGTGGTATTATTTTGTTTTGCAAAACTTTTAAATGCATCCCAAAATTCTAATTGCTGTATCTTTGTATCAGTAAGTTCTACACTCTCGGAAGAGCTTTTAACTGCTTTTGCCCAGTCATTAGGCTTACAAATAATTTCAAATTTTGGCGCAGGAAGTGACTCTCAAATTTGCCAAAGTTCTATTTTTAATAAATAAAAACCTATCTCATCGCTCGTGTTTTCATTGAGCCAATCAATAGCGTTTCTATGTTCTTCTCTTACATCTTTTACTACCCAAATAATTATTTTAGCATCATATCATGAAGCGTAAGTTATTATTTTCCCTAGATGATCATGGTCTGTGATTTCTAACTGATTCTCAATAATTATTTTATTATTTGTATTTTCTTCTTCCGCAAGAATGTCCACATTAAAGCTGCCAACTTTTGCCTCTGTCTGAATTAATTTAATATCAAAACCAATTTCATCACCAAGTAGGGCTAAATTTTCTTGTTGAGCAAGCCATCTTGTAAAATCAATAGCTTCGTGTTTCCAACCAGCCCTTAAATCTATTTTTTTAAGTTTGCCTAAATTTGATGACATATAATTTATACAATAGTTATTTTTTCATCCAAATATACATCCTGTATCGCCTGAATAAGTTCGACGCCTTCATTCATTGGTTTCTGAAAAGCCTTTCGTCCGACGATAAGGCCATGTCCACCAGCACGTTTATTGATAACAGCTGTTCTCACTGCCTGTGCGAGGTCATCAGAGCCAACAGATGGACCGCCAGAATTGATCAGTCCCACACGACCTGCGTAGCAGTTCATCACCTGGTAACGACACATATCAATCGGGTGCTCTCCGATGTGTTTCTCGTATGCATTTTTATCTTCTTTTCAGAAATTAATTGCTTTATAACCACCATTACAATCAGCCATTTTTTGTTTGATAATGTCAGCCTTAATGGTCACACCGAGATGAACTGCCTGGGAAGTGAGGTCAGTTGCTGTTTCATAGTTTATGCCATCTTTTTTGAAAGCATTGTTTCTCACGTAACACCAGAGGATAGTTGCCATACCGAGCCTATGTGCTTCCTCGAAGGCTTCAGCCACTTCGATGAGTTCTTCGCGACTTGACTCAGAGCCAAAGTATACTGTTGCGCCCACGGCTGTTGCTCCCATATTGTATGCTTCCTGCACGCTTCCAAACATTATCTGTCGAGGAATCTGTGGATAACTCATGAGTTCATTGTGATTGATTTTCACAATAACTGGTATTTGCCCATCAAACATCCTCTTAACTATACCTACCGCACCAAACGTTGTCGCTACGGCACTACAGCCCGCTTCGATGGCGAGCCGGAAAATATTTGCTGGATCGAAATAGAGAGGATTTTTCGTAAAAGATGCATTGGCAGAATGCTCAATACCTTGATCAACAGGAAGGATGGAGAGATAGCTAGTATTGGCTAGCCTCCCGTGTCCGTAGAGTTTTTTCAAACTTTGGATTACTTTATCAGATCTATCAGACTGCTCAAATGATTCATGGATAAAGTTTGCTCACGGAAGAATGAGTGATTCTTTTGATATTTTTGGGGTAAAATTACCGAGAAGAGATTCTGCTTCTGCTCCGAGAAGTTTTTCGATATTGGCCATAAAAGATGAGTTAGAACACGAGAAGTATACTCTGTCCGTGCTGAAGACAAGGCTTTATTATGGACATTTTTACTATTTCTTCCGTTCAAATAGGAATTCCCAGAAGAGCAAGATGACTCATCCTGTAATTGCTACGTCTGCGACATTAAACACTGAGAAATATTGTACACTGATAAAATCTGTCACAGAACCAAAAATGGTTCGTTCTAGTGCATTCAAAAGTCCTCCAGTGATAATCATGAGGTATCCTATTTTCTCTATTTCAGAAATCTTTTTCCATGACTTCCAGAGAAAAACTATGATGCCGAGAAGAATAAATGGAATAATAAAAGAAATCCCTGGCAGGGGAGTGCCGAAGGCGACGCCAGTATTTTTCACATGAGTGATTCTGAGGATATCTCCAATCACAGAAAAATCTGGATTAGAAATATTGACCCCGTATTTTGAGAGGGTATCAGTGAGGACTATTCCGACGAGAAGTGGAATATATTTTTTCATACTTTACTTTTTCTTCCCAAATACTTTCTTTTTTCCTGTATCACCTTCAGCGAGTTTTTTCATGATGATTTCATTACAGATAGCCTCATCGAGAGCAGATGGATCATCTTTATATTTTTTTGGAAGAGGGAAGTTGTCTTTTCCTTGCTTGATATAAGGGCCAAATTTTCCTCGGAGGACTTGGATATCACCAAACGTATGAATAGCGTTTGTTGCTGTACCAGATTTTTTTGCTTCGATCATTTCGAGAGCTTGCTCGAGAGTAATATTGTAGACTGTGTACGGGGCATCAGCAGGGATAGAGACGTATGTTTTTTCGAGATTGACGTATGGACCAAATTTCCCGATAGCCGCCTTCACATCAAGTCCATCTTTTTGACCGAGGATGCGCGGAAGGGCAGAGAGTTCGAGTGCCTGTTCGAGAGTAATCGTCTCCATATCAACGCCTGCAGGTATGCTCGCAAAAGTTGGTTTTTTCTCATCACTTCATTTTGGGGGCGTTTCACCAATTTGGATACATGGACCAAATCGTCCCATACGGACTAAGACCTGTTCTCCAGTTTTTGGATGTTTTCCGAGGATTCTCTCGCCTGTCACTCGTTCAGAGCCACCTGCGTTTTCTACCTGAGGATGAAAACCATCGTAGAAAGTTTTGAGCATTTTTTGCCACTGCTCTTCACCGCGAGAGACTTTATCAAATTCTTCTTCGACGTTCGCTGTGAACTTGTAATCAATCATTTGTGCGAAATTTTTTTCGAGGAATTCTGTGACGATACGGGCAAGAGAAGTGGGGAAGAGATACTTTTGTTTTTTCTCGACGTAGCCACGATCCTGAATGGTTGAGATTGTTGAAGCGTAGGTTGATGGACGACCGATGCCTTCTGATTCGAGTTTTTTGACAAGTGTCGCTTCAGTATATCGACCTGGTGCACGAGTAAATGTCTGTGTGCCAGTGAAGAGTTGTGATTCGAGCTCGGTTCATTTTGCAATAGCAGGAAGTGTCACTTCACCTTCTTTTTCCTCTTCTTCGTCAGTCCCTTCTTCGTAGAGCTTGAGAAAACCATCGAAGAGGATAACCTGACCTTTTGTCTGCCATTTTTGATCGATATCTTTTGGTACGAAAGTATAGGTCGTTGTCTGCACTTTTGCTGCCTGCATCTGTGATGCGACTGTTCTTTCCCAGATGAGTTTGTAGAGCTTGAGATCATCACCATCGAGTTTGATATGTGATGGATCATTTTCTATATGTGTCGGACGAATCGCTTCGTGCGCCTCTTGAGCATTGGCAGTTTTGGTATTATATTTTCTTCCTTCTTTGAGAGCGTACTCACTTCCGTACGAACTATTGATATAGGATTGACAAGCGCTGATAGCCTCTGCTGAGAGGTTGACTGAGTCAGTTCGCATGTAGGAAATATGACCATTTTGATAGAGCATCTGAGCAATTGTCATCGTCTTTTTTACACCATAACCGAGCTTGCGACTCGCTTCTTGCTGAAGTGTCGAAGTTGTAAATGGTGCACCAGGCATACGAAACGTCTCGTTGGTATCGACGTCTTCGAGCGTGAATCCATATTTCTGTTTGAGCGAAGCTACGAGTGTTTTTTCTTTTTCACCTGCTTTCACTTCGGTACCTTCACCAAACTGCTTGAGAAAAGTTTCGACATCTTTTTGTGTTTTGATACTCGGAGCTTTACCTTTGACCTTGAAGAGTTCGGCAATGATATTTTTTTCGAGTTTCACACGCATTTTCCATGATTCGGTTGGGACAAATGCTTCGATTTCTTTTTCACGATCGACGATGAGACGAACAGCGACAGACTGAACTCGACCTGCTGAAAGCGTGGTCGTACTTGGGACTTTTCTCCAGAGAATAGGGGAGACCTCGAAACCAACAATTCGATCGAGGATTCTTCTTGCTTGTTGAGCATAGACGAGATCCATATCGAGAGTGCGAGGATTTTTGAGAGCAGCCTCTATAGCCTTTTTGGTGATTTCGGTATAGGTGACTCGTTTTGCTGTTTTTGGATCGAGTCCGAGTGCTTCACAGAGATGCCAACCAATAGCTTCTCATTCTCGATCTTCATCCGTTGCTATATATATGGTGTCAGCAGATTTCACGAGTTTTTTGAGACCAGCTACGACTGTCTTTTTATCTTCATCTATTATATAGGTCGGGGTAAAACCATTTTTGATATCGATACCCATTTTTTTCTTCTCCAGATCCCTGATATGTCCGACTGAAGCTTTCACTGTGTAATCCGCTCCGAGATACTTTTCTATAGTCTTTGCTTTTGCAGGAGACTCTACTATTACGAGGTTTTTTGTCATGCCTCCTAGCGTAGAAAAAAATCGAGACGCGCAAAAAAAGAATATGTTGACAAAATAAAAAATAGTATCAATAAAAAATTTGCAAACAAGCTAATGAAAATATAATCATCTCCATGAATTCAATATTTACACTCTTCTCTCAGACCTGGAATGTATTAGCTCGAGACAAACGTTCTTTTCTTGTTATTTTTCTCTTTCAGTCTATTCCAGGTTTTCTGATTCTTACAATGGTTTTAGGTTTTTTCGCTTTTTTGCAGTGGGGTGTGCCACTTCTCGGAGAGATGGTGTATCGTTTGGTTGGATTTTTCACAACCCCGACAGGAATTATCACTCTTGTAGTTTGTTTGATGCTTGCATTATTGGTTTTTGTAGCATTTCAGACATTGTGTTATTACTGTGCTCAAAAATGATTAGCACAACTCTTTCATAAGAAAAAAATATCTGTTCGTTCTCTTCTCTCTGAATGGAGAGGTGTATGGTCCTGGATGGGGACATGATTATCCATTATCTCTTACTTTGTCGGTTTTTTTGTTGTCTGCTTGGTACTGTTATTTTTCGTATCACGTGTACATGATTTTTTGGTTGTCGGTAGTTTAATAGTATGATTTCTTGGATTTATATTTCTCTGGGTTTCTCTGTACTTAGCTATTCCTGGTTATTTTTTGGATGATAAAAGATATTATTTATCTGCAAAAAATGCTTTTTCTCTCGTACGAAATAGATGGTGGAAGACTTTTGGTTACGTTTTTGTTGTTCTTATTTTTGCTGCTATTGTCAGTTTTCTTTTTATCTTTTTAGAGAAAATTGTTTGATTTGGTCTTAGGCATGCCCCTGGGGATTTCACCTCTTCTTCAGTCTTTGCTCTTTTTGCATCAGTTGTTTATGTGGCGTATGCTTTTATACAATTAGGCATTAACATACTAGTTCAGATTTTCCTTTCTGCATACAGTTTTCAGCTTTATTCTTTCTATAAGAAAAATACACCAAACACTCATAAGTAATACAATGAGAGATTTGCGGTTTTTCAAAACCGACTAAACTTGAATATATCTTAGTTTTTATTTCCCAATTTTTATGAAACAGTACATTCTTTTGATAAGCGCGATTGTCTCTACTGCATTTGCACAGAACACACTCACAATAGTGCCTGTGGATAATTTAGAGGGAGCAGAAAGTACTCCTGAAATTTCTATGGAAAAAATGGTTGATGGTACTAATGCAGACTATAACTCAGATATTGTTGATTATGGTTCTATGAACACTCCTACTGATGATTTTTGAGATATGATGTTCAATTCAATAGGCGCTGGCTTTGGCATGATTTTTATTCTCATTATTTATATTGCATTTCCTATTATTCTCTACTGTATTGGATCTTTTAGTCTTGCCCGCCTCGATATGCATTATAATAAGGTTAAGAGCTCCGGAATTTCTTGGGTGCCATTTGCGAGGTATTTTCATATCATCAAGAATGCGACATGATCAGGTAAAAAGGCATTTTGCCTTACTATTCTTCCCTGGATATTCATATTAGTTGGAATAATTTGATTTATTGTGGCTACAATTATTTCTAATATTACATCATCTTCTGCTCCAACATCATGATTTGCTCCGGTTATGATTATTTTCAGCAGTATTTCTCTTATTGGTTTTCTGAGCATAATAGTTATGAATTTTTGGTGTGCGTTTATTATCAAAGATTATGTAAAAGGTGACACGACAACAGCTCTCGGACTCTCTACGTATACTGCAGTTGTGCTCTGGTATATCGCTCTTCAGAGATCAACAGGCAAAACAGATATTATTGGTAAAATTGGTTTTATTTGTTTGGGTTTAATTGCTCTTTTGTACGTTGTCATGATAGGATTCTTCGTCTATAGCGGCATTACGGAGGGTTTTAATACTATGAGTTCTACAAATACTTACGGAGATATTTCATGAACAATTGGTGGTGATTTGTAATTTTTTCAGTAGCACATCTTTCTTTAAATTTCTTTTTTTTCATGCATTATCCTCTCATTATCATCGGTACTTGATCAGCTGGACTGCCGGCCGGTATGTATGCGAGCCGTTACGGAATCCGTAATCTCATCATCTGAGCTCAGCCAGGAGGCGCTCTCGCGACGTCACATTGTGTAGAAAATTATCCAGGGACTCTCAGCGAGTCTGGAGGATCTATCATGAAGCGATTTGAAGAACATGCAAAAGTATCTGGTTCTGAAATAAGCTATGACACCGTTATCAAAGTAGAGGAATTATATAATAAAATACTACAGGTGACAACAGCGCGAAAAGAGGTGTATACATGTGATTATCTTATTTATGCTACAGGCAACGCTTACCGACACTTGGATGTTCCTGGTGAAGATAGATTGCTCGGGGCAGGCGTATCGTATTGTGCCACCTGTGATGGCAATTTCTTTCGTAATAAAGATGTTATTGTTGTGGGGGGAGGGGATTCATCATTTACTGAGGCTCTCTATCTCGCACATCTGTGTAAAACAGTGAAAATCCTCGTCCGAAAAGATAAGCCAAAGGCAGAGGAGATTTGGGTGAAAAAAGTGCAAGAAGAGCCAAATATGGAGATAATTTATAACACCGAAGTTGCTGAAATAAATGGTCAATTTTCTGTTGAATCTGTGACGACTAAAGATGGCCGAATCATATCAACACAGGGGGTATTTGTTGCTGTCTGATCTGTTCCAAGTGTAGAGCTCATAAAAGACCTCGGTGTTGAAGTTGATGGTGAGGGGTGTATAAAAATTGATCAGCATCAAAAAAGTACTCATGATCGTATCTACGCAGCAGGTGATGTGACGACTGGTTCTGCGAAGTTTCGTCAGACTATCATGTCAGCAGCCGAGGGCTGTCTCGCAGCGCATAGTGTCCATGAAGCTATACTCCGTCATGGTGTGTCATTAAAATAAAATTTGCAAAATAATACTCTTTTGTATAATCCGTTCGTTCTTACTATTTTTCTATGGCAAAAGGCAAATCACAAAAATTCAAACTTATCTCTCTTGAGACAGGTCGAGAATGCGGTTATCTCAGAGTAAATCCTGTTGATATGGATAAGACTCAAAAGTATCGTAAATTCGATAAGAATGTACGACATCATGTTGAGTGCAAGATTGTTCCAATCAAAAAAGCTGGTACAAAAGCTCTCGCAAATTCTCAGAAGGCCGGAGAGTAATTACAAATATTCAAAAAACCTCTCAGAAATGAGAGGTTTTTTATGGTCCAAAAGGCTTATTTAGAACGGGACATCTTCGATGGATACTCTTTCTTCTTGAGGGGGTATGGTACTGTGAACTGCCGGAGTTTCATGAGATTCTTCATGTTTCCCAAAGTGTGATGTACCTTCTCATCCACTTTTTGGTGTGAGCATGATCATTTGCTCACCTACAATCTCAGTTTTGTATTTCTTCTGTCCTGATTGGTCTTCCCATGATCGAGTCTGGATACGGCCCTCGAGATAGACTTTATTTCCTTTTTTGAGGTATTGTTCCGCTATTTCAGCGAGTTTTCCGAACAGGGCAATATTGTGATATTCTGGTACATCTTGCTGGACGCCAGCACTATCAGTGTATCGACGATTTGTGGCGATAGAAAAATTGGCAACTCTCTGTCCGCTTGGCAGTGCTCGCACTTCTGGATCGGCTGTTACATTGCCGATGAGTTGTGCTCTGTTGAGTGAGTACATACGTATTGTGTAAAGAAATAAGTACACTGATTATACCTCCTTTTTCTGTGAGACAAGAAGGGGAGCTAGAAAAACATTTTTTTTATATATACTAAAAGCATTCTTTTCCTTTTATGGCACGCAGAAAAAACGTTCTCTGACTTTCACAAACGACACAAACGATGGTTGTATGATTTTTTCTTATATTTGCAGCTATTTTAGTATTTTTTGCTCAGAAAAAATATTTAGAACAGGCTCTTTCTCCTCTTTTTTGACCATATTTTCGATGGTTTTTTTCTCCTATAGCTTGTCTTGTTGGCCTTCATATGGTCTTCGGTAAGAGTTCTTTTGATATGAGAAGATGATTATGACTCCTCTTTTTCTGGATTTCGGGAGTTTCACTTTGGAGCTATTTTGATGGTGGTAAGAATTTCTTTTTTGATATCCATGCTCCGCTTATTACGTGGTTTGATAAGATTCCAGCCCTTACGCTGTTATTTGGTTTTTTATTTTTTTCATTGTATCTTCTTTTTCATGTTTCTTACAGGAAAATCCTTTCTCAGTTCGGAGAAGCAGGCGGATATGCTTATAGGAAACAAATAGAGATGCTCAATACTTTTTCTGATTCTATCCGTGAACGACAGGAAGAAAAAAAACAGCTCTCACCAAAAGAAGAAAAGAGGTTACGAAGTCGTAACGAAGAGCTCGAAAGTAAAATCGAAAAACTCTCCTGAAAAAAACCTCTCGATACACGCGTAGAAAATGCTGAACCAAGTTTCTTTGAGAAATTGAGAACAAGAGGTTCTCTCCTCGAATCAAAACCTCTCGTAAATCAAAGTGTACTCGCAAAAACAGGGGGCAATACACGATCTGTTCCTATTATTACGAAAAATGTTTCTACTGATAAGCATGGAGATATAAAGCCTTTTCAGGGTTCTTGGCAGTATCCAAGGAGTGATCTCCTGACGAACCATCCAAAAGGGAAGCCACTGACACGAGAAGAAATCGAACTCCAATCTGCTATTATTGAACGGACACTTCTCCAGTTTGGTATAGAGGTTTCTATGGCTTGATTTGAAGTGTGACCAACAGTGACGCAATATCGATTACGACCGAGTGAGGGGGTTAAACTCAATAAAATCGAATCGCTCAAAAAGGATCTCACTCTCGCACTCAAGGCAAAAAATATACGCATACAAGCCCCAATTCCTGGTCTTGGATTGGTTGGTATCGAAGTTCCAAATGATCGTCGAGATGTCGTGAGTCTCCGAGAAATCGTCGAAAGTCCACAATTTACAAAGCATACTTCCAAGCTCGCAATGTGTGTCGGATCTGGCATAGCTGGAGATCCTGTCGTCTGTGATATGAAAGATATGCCGCACCTTCTGATAGCGGGTCAAACTGGCTCTGGTAAGTCTGTCGGTATGAATGGTTTCTTGATATCGCTTCTTCTCCGAAATTCACCAGCAGAGCTCCGTATGATCATGGTCGATCCAAAACGCGTTGAACTCTGAGTGTATAACGGTATTCCACATCTTCTTGCTCCAGTGATTAATCATCCTGATAAAGCCCTCAATGCACTCAAATGGTGTGTAGCGGAGATGATTCGCCGATACGATCTTCTCACAGAAGCTCGGACACGTAATCTCGCTGAGTATAATGCTAAAGTTGGAAAAGAAGAAAAAATGCCCGCAATAGTCATCGTGATAGATGAGCTTGCGGATCTCATGATGAGTGGTAATAAAAAAGAAGTCGAAAATGCTATTGCTCGTATTGCTCAAATGGCACGCGCTGTTGGCATGCATCTCATTGTCGCTACTCAGCGACCATCAGTTGATGTCATCACAGGTCTTATCAAAGCAAATATTCCGAGTCGTATTGCCTTTACGGTTGCTTCCCAAGTAGATTCGAGAACTATTCTGGATCGCGTTGGAGCCGAAGACTTACTTGGTCGATGAGATATGCTCTATGCTCCAAGCGGAGTGATGGAGCCAGAGCGAGTCCAGGGCGTTTTTGTGAAAACTGAAGAAGTTGAGGCAGTCATTCATTTTATCAAAATGCATACTGATGCAGATACGGCTGCAAATATGTATGATATGACTATAGTGGAATGACAAAAACACGAAGGACCAGGTGATATCAATGGTGATGGAAGCGCGGATGAAAATGATGATTTTATTATTCAACAAGCAATTGAAGTAGTTCGCTCGAGTGGTAAAGCATCAACATCTCTCCTTCAAAGACGATTAAAACTCGGATATGCTCGTGCTGCTCGTGTTATGGACGCGCTCGAGGAAATGGGTGTTATAGGGCCAGCCGATGGAAGTAAACCAAGAGAGGTGTACTAAGGCCTATGCTTTAATATTATTCTACTGGAACGTCAGTTGCTGCTTCATTAGCAGTGGCATTTACTCTCTCAGCTGCCATTTGTGCTCTTCGAGCCCTCAGTGCTGCGAGAGATGCTTCTTCTTCAGTTGCTGGCTCTGCAGTGGCAGCATTCTCCACAGTAGTTTCATTATCCGCAAGAGTACTACTTTCTAGAGAAGTGGAAGCCTCTTGTGTTTTTGTATTAGGAGTTACTGGTGCAGTTTTTTGTGTTCCAGGAGTTTCAGTTTTGGTTGGTACTTTTTCAATTCTTGTTTCCCATCCGAATGCCTTGAATATGGATTCGTTTAGGAGATCGATGAATTTATCAGTAGTATTTGTCATGAGGGTGACCACTATGAGCACACCCGTGATTGCGACTATCCAAACGCCTAATCTCGCTATTTGTATTACTGCGTCGACAACTATATCTACTAATTTGAGAAATCACTCAAGACTTAATCGGAGAAAGTTGAGAAATTTATCAAAGTTAGACTGGACAACAACGGGTGCTTTTTCTTCGGAATGAGAGGTGAGAAAGATAGGATGTATCTGTCTCATAATTGCATCCTTTTCGGTCTGTGACATATCTGCCGGGGCACCAGTCATACTCACACCGCCTGTCGCAAAACCACTTCCTCCTGCAGATGTAGGCGCAGCAGAGGGGAAGAGATTTTCGATTGTTTGTGTTTGTACTTCAGCCATATTTTTATTTGTTTCTATCTTTTATACTTTATTTTTTGAGCGCTTTATGAGCTATTTTTTCATAGAGAGATGTAAATTGTTCTACTATTTTCTTGATGATTGGTTGAGTATATTTCTTTATTTTCTCATACGTAGGTCATAATATCTCGATTATTTTTGCTGTCCATGGGCTCACGAGATTATTTGATAAACTCAGAGCCACAGCGAACCATTCACCTATTTTTGACATCTTTGTAACTTTTTCCTTCTCTTTACCGAGATGCCCTAAGTGTCTCTTTTCGAGTACATCTTTGAGTACATCTTTGAGTTGATCGAGGTAGTCTTTTTCCATAAAATGTCTATTTCTGACTGTGAGCTTCATTCATGGCTGGAGACCATTTTTTGCGAAAAGAGGATTTTTCTTTCTGAGTGCACGCTCTGTCATAGTGAATTTATCACTGATATTATCGATTGTATCACCGACCTCTACCGTATATTTCATCCAGTGGGTTTTGAATACCATGAGATTAAGTCCTGCAGCTGCAGTTCCGAGAAGTATACTGACTCATAATACTGAATATTTAGCAACTTCTGTTGTTACAATAGCTGCTTCGGTTGTCACTACGAGTCCTGTTTTGAGAGCTTTTTTTGCATTATCGAGACCAACAACCTTGTCTACCAATTTTGCTGCTTCTTTTACGATAAAGCTACTTGCGATCTCTTGCACAATAGCATTTTCTGATAGGTAATTCGTTATTTTTGATGCTATTTCTTCACCTGAACCTACTGAACTGAATCCGCTTATACCTCCGGCATTTTTATTTTTTCCATTTTTACCATTTTGATAATTCTCATTCGCTCCTGAGTCTAATGCACTTGATAAGAGAAGATCTTCTTCTGATCCAGGTCTTACTTCACCAGCGAAGAGACAATCCGTACTACAATATCCAGCACGACCATTTTTATTCCCATCATCGCACATTTCTGATTTATCAATAATTCCATCTCCACATACTCCAGCTCAGTTTTCTGCGATTTTTGGCGTTACGGTAGAGAGTGGTACTGGTGAGAATGAAGTATTTTCGAGTGAGAATCCTTTTTCAAGAATTGAAAGGAATGAATTTTGTGACACGTCACCTACCTTATATTCACTCGTAGTCGCTTCAAATTTACCTTCTTTCAGATCTGTCACGCCAACACCTATTTTCCCGTAGAGACCTGTGAGAGAGAGACGACTCAGTACGGGATTTGTGAGGAAATCTACCTGTCTGAGACCAGAAAATGTTCCACGATAGTCTCCGCCACTGATCGTAATAGGTATGAGTTGTGGAAAGACTATTTTCCCATCTCCAGTCATTTTGAGATTATAGGCTCCCTCAGGAATCTCGGAGATATCAAAATCTCCATTGTTATCACTAATCTTGAACCAACGAGTTCCAGTATTATTATTGAGGAGTTCAATTTGTACTCGCGATATACCTTCTCATTCATCAGGAGAGCCATTTTTATTATCATCATAAAATACTTTTCCAGAAACATTCCAATTTGCTCCACCTACTGAATCTCATAGAGTTGGTAACCCAAGACATGGTTGTGCAGAGGCACAGAGCGGACCTGTTCCGAGAAATCCACAAGCATCATATTTTCCATCATTATCTGAATCGAGACATTGATTTGAAGAGACTGGTATATTTCCACAACCAGCATTTGAACTACAGGTTGGACCATCACCAGAGGTGCTACATGCATCATATTTACCGTCGCTATTTGTATCGCTACATTTACTATTTGTTGGAGGTATATCTTCACATGCTTGTGCCGATGAACAGAGAGGACCTCCGCCGAGAGTACTACACGCATCATATTGACCATCGTTATTTACATCTAGACATCTATTTGATGTGATGACGATACCATTACAGCCACTATCTGTGCTACAAGTTTGTCCGTTACCATTTTGACTACATGCATCATATTTTCCATCTCCATCAGAGTCGAGACATTTATTGCTCTCAGGTGCGAGAGTTGTACACGCATTGTCTGAGCTACATTCTGGACCGGCACCGAGAGTGCTACATGCATCATATTTCCCATCATTGTTAGCATCGAGACATTTATTGATTGATGGTGGAAGAACTGTACAGTTGCTTACAGATGAACACGATGGCCCATTACCGGCTGTACTACATGCATCATATTTTCCATTACCATCAGAATCGAGACATTTACTCGTAATTGGGGGGAGTGATGTACACTCGCTATTTCATGCACAGAGTGGTCCATTACCGTTTATGCTACATGCATCATATTTTCCATTACCATCAGAATCGAGACATTTATTTGTTACACCTTCCGTAATAGTCACATTAGTTGTATCTGTTGTTTCTATTGAATTGCCAGAGTTATTTTCGGCAGAGAGACGAATAGTTGCCTTACTGTTTGTAAATGTGTCTGATGTTACATTTGAGGCACTGCAAGAATAGCTAAATGTTTCATTTGGGTCAAAAGTAGGGAATATTGCAGCATGGAGAATAGCTGTCTGTGCTATCGATCTATCACAATCTGGTGCTCATGGGAGCTCAACTGTGACATTTTTGAGAGATTCTGTTGAAAGGGTGAGTGTATTGAGATTTATATTGATATTTCTCACCGTTACTCGAAATGTCGCAGTGCCACCTGATTGTATTACCTGATTATTGCTTCCATCTGGTGCGGTAATTCTGACATAATTTCAAAAGTTATTTGTACAAATATTTGAACCACAAAGACCAGTAATTATGTTAGATATAACACCATTTTCATTTTTCTGTGAGTATGATGGATTTGAAAAATTTCCATTTGTACACAGTGCTGACATATCATTCGTTGCTGATTCTAGTACTGCGCCAGAACATCTATTAACTCATACTGGTGGACGGAATCCTGAAATTAATCTTTCACATGTGTTTGATGTTTTTCCATCGAGTTGACATTCCCATCGATCATATTGACCATCGAGGCTAGTTCGTAAGTTAATAGCTGTGCCTGGTAAGCACCCATGTTTTACGGTATTATCACATGCTGGATCTTTGTTCATTTCACAGAGACCTGATATCTGTGTATTGAGCTTACATTTCCAGTTAAATTTTCCAGGTGTATTTGCCTTGTCTTTATCGACAGCAGTACCTCCATCTGTACATCCATAGAGTACACTACTTTCACAATCAGTATTGGCATTCTTTTTACAGGTAGGTGAGTCTTGTGCAGGTTTGTTTTGACAGATCCATTCCCACTGATTTGTTTTTAAATTAAATGCTGATGCTGTAGGTGTTCCTACCAAACAGCCATTTTTTATATTATTATTACATTCTCCAGGTTTTTTTGCAGAACACATGATGGACTGATTTGTCCCGGTACATCACCATCTGTATTCTGTAGCTGTTTCTGATTGGCTATTATTTGCTAGAGAACCTACATTACAAGAGTCTTTGGTATTTCAACATCGAGGGATGATGTCAGGATCATATTTGCTACAGCTCGCTGTATCTCCATTATATTCACAGGTCCAATTCCAAGAGTCTCCTGTTTTTGTTGCCCCACTTCCACTTCCTTGTAAACAACCATTTATAGTAGAGTTATCACATTTTGCTTTTCCTTGATCATCATCACAGTCATCTGTCGCAGGACCTTCTTTTGCTTTACATGTCCAAGTGTATACTGTATTTGGTGGTACTGGAGAAGTGTTAGCGGTCGATGTACCATAGATACAGCCCCAGTGATTACCAGAACATACTGCTGCACATCTATCTTCTTCATAGTCTTGCCCTTCACACGTATAATAACAGCTCCCATCATCGACATTAGCTGAAGCGTCAAAATTTTTCGCTCCACGGTCCATACAACCGTAGAGGTCGTAGTTACAGAGACTATTATCAGTTCGACCTGGAGAGGTTAGGTCAGCATTTGTAGCTGATGAGTCACGACAATAGTAGTTATAGGTACAGAGACTATTGTCATCCCTTCCAGGCTGTTGAGCACTGTAGTTATTTGCATCCTGATCTCTACAATAATAATTGTATGTACAGCTACCATCATCAGTGTAGGCAGTTTCGTCATAGTTAGACGCTTCTTCGTCGGTACATCCTTCCTTATAATAACAGCTCCCATCATCCATATTGGCTTCTGGATTATAATTTTCCGCTTCTTCATCCATACATCCGCAGACTGTACCTTCTGTTTGACAAGGGTCAGTTTGCTCTGGGTTGTATTGAGCAGATGCTACTCCAGATAATGTAAGAGAGGTCAAAAAAAGTATGACCAGAAAAATGTGTTTTATTGTTTTCATACTACCATATAACCATACTTTAAAATGATTTGCAAATTTTTGATATATCATTATTATGGTGAGGTCGAAGACAGTAGGCGTTGATTGTAATAAATCATACAAGACCTACCGAGGCAAACCCTTTTCTTATCTCAAAATAAGTTAAATACGCCTCTTCCGCGTATTTTTTTGTACTTCGACAATTTTATTTCTTATCTTTTTTGTCCTATGACTGTGTCAAAAACAAAAAAGTCTGAGACTCTCGCTGAACTCAAGGCTGATCTCACTCGTGCTAAATCGTTTGCTCTTGTCCAGAGTAACCGTATTACTGTTGCTGAGGTGAGCAAGGTTCGCCGAGGACTCCTCCCTGTCAGTGGTAAAATGACTGTTGCTAAAAAAACACTCATCCAAATCGCTGCCAAGGAAATCAAAGGTGTAGATATCCCAGAAGATATGCTCCCAGGTCAAGTAGCCATTCTCATGGCTTTCGATGATGCTGTAGCACCATTATCTGTTGTAAATACACTTGCGAAAGAATTTGACGGGAATGATAAACTCGTTTTCACGGGTTCATACCTCGACGGTTCTCTCCAGGATGCTCAGACAACTAAAAAGCTCGCATCACTCCCATCTCGGGACGTATTGCTTGCGAAATTCATGGGTTCTCTCTTATCACCTGTGAGCTCTCTCGCTCGATTCTTTGACGGCGCGAAGCAAAAAATGACAGAGACAAACAAGTCTACAGTTGGCGATCTCGCCGCTGCAGCGTAATATTTATTCTTTTATTTTAATTTTATGTCAGATCACGCACAAAAAGTACTCGACCTCGTCGAGAAACTCACAATCGTCGAACTCGCTGAGCTCGTCGAAGCCATGGAAGAAAAATTTGGTGTCTCAGCTGCTGCTCCTGTAGCTGCTGCTGGTGCTGCTGCTGGTGCTACTGAGGAAGAAGGCGGAACAGTTTCAGTCGTTCTCAAGGATGCTGGTGCTAACAAAATTGGTGTCATCAAGCTCGTTCGTGAATACACTGGTCTCGGTCTCGGAGAAGCGAAGACTCTCTCTGAATCTGGTGGAAACATCAAGGAAAATATCGAGAAGAAAGAAGCTGACGAAATTGTCGCTAAATTCAAAGAAGCCGGTGCTACTTGTGAAATCAAGTAATAGACCTCCTCATAAAGAACCTCCTCAGAAATGAGGAGGTTTTTTAAAACTAAATATCTTTTAATTGTGCTTTTAGGAGTTCCAATTCTTCCGAGGTAAGCATTTTTATATGTATGTGCCAAAGTCATGGATAAATTGGTGGGCACCAATAAAAGCCAGCATTTCAATTTCACATACTGGTCAAATCAAGAACTTGATTAGCCTTTTGAGAACATTTTAGACATAGGTGCTGTTTTAGGTGTTTATTATTATCTCAAGGAATAGGACTACTTAAAAGTCCCCCGGGTTCTTGGATAGGGGATTCGCAGAAGTCACATTGGAGATGAAGTCATTCTGTCATACTTTTACCCTCCGAACTTAAATACTACTGTATCGCCATCCTGCATGACATAGTCTTTTCCTTCGATACGGACAAGGCCTTTTTCACGAGCACCGGCCCAACCACCATTGTCGACGAGATCTTTCCAGTTTGCAGTTTCAGCTTTGATAAATTTGTTCTCAAAATCTGAGTGGATTTTTCCAGCTGCCTGAGGAGCACGGTCTCACTTGTGAATGGTCCATGCACGTGCCTCTACTTCACCGACAGTGAAAAAATACTGAAGTCCGAGCGTAGAAAAGCATGTTTTGATAAGTTCATCAACAGGATTTTTTGTCAGTCCGAGGTCAGCCAGAAACATGGCACGATCTTCTGGACCAAATTCCATCATTTCCATTTCGATTTTTGCACAGATGGGAACAACGGGGATTTTTGAATCAGTCATACCTATTCTTTCTCGGAGAGTTTTCTCGTCCATTTTGAGGTCTCACTCATTGAGATTCGCAGCATATATAAATGGTTTCATCGTGAGCAAATGAAGATCTGCTGCGAGCTTCTTTTCATCATCTGAGAGCTCGACTTGGATAGCAAGTTTTCCCTGATTGAGTGCTTCGTGAATTTTTTCATAAATTCCGAGCAATTTTATAGCATCTTTATCGCCACTTCGAGCTTTTTTTGCCACGTCACCATCCTTTCGTTTTGTGAGTGTATCGAGGTCGGCGATAATGAGCTCGGCATTGATGATTTCAATATCTCGTTTCGGATCAACGCTTCCGTCTACATGATGAACATCACCATCTTCAAACACTCGTACAACCTGGAGAATAGCATCAACTTCACGGATATTGGCGAGAAATTTATTTCCGAGTCCTTCACCTGTACTTGCGCCACGGACGATACCAGCAATATCGACAAATTCAACGGCTGCAGGGACAATTTTATTTGAATGAATCGTATTTGCGAGAGCGGTGAGTCTTTCATCTTGTACGTTTACTATACCAGTGTTTGGTTCGATAGTACAAAAAGGGAAGTTTGCTGCCTCTGCTGCATAACTTTTTGTGAGAGCATTAAAGAGGGTGGATTTACCAACATTTGGAAGTCATACAATGCCGAGATTCATAAGGAAAAGAGAGAAAATATTGAGGGTATCTTCGCGAAGTTTTTGTTTTTTGCAAATTATTTGCATTTATATGCGGGGTAGAGTAGTATGTGTTATATGGCTGATAAAGAAAAAGTACCCACCCCTCCTAAAACCCCAGACGCAAAGAAGTCTCCTGATACTCCTGTTGATAAAAAAACGGAAAAGCCCAAAACAACAAAAGAGACGAGAGATGCTGCAAGAGTGAAATTTGAATGAAAGAAATCAGAGTTAGGGCAGTCTCGTAGGGAATTGGAAGAAAAAAGACAGGCAAGTGATAAAGCAGGTCAGGACTTGAAGGCTACAAACCCTCCCGAAACTGGTAAAAAAGAATGAGTTGATGCTGAGGTAAAAAAGTCTGCTGAAAAGAATGCTTCACTTGAAAAAGAAACTCTTGTTTTGCTGTGAGAAAAACATAATGCAGAAATTGATGATGCTGTAAAATCAATAGAAATTGATAAAGCTGAGCCAGAATTGCAAGCAGTTTTGCACAGAGAAGTACTCTCCAAAACTGTTAATATTGATGGTGTTTCTGATGCGGATAAGAAAAAAGCCTTGGAAGGTCTAAAGTGACCAAATGGTTCTGAAATAGATATTACTCATTTAACACCTGAGCAGAAAAGAATCGTTCAACAATACCAAACATTTCAATATTTACGTGAATTAGCAAAAACATCAGATGCTGATATAAAAGACCCAAAGAAATTACAAGAAATTGCTAAAAAATATCTAGGAATTACTGATTTCAGTGATAAAAAAAATACTGCCTTTTTAACACTAGATTCCTTTAAGGATGAAGTTAAACGAGATCCATCCGTACTGTCTACAGTAGTTGAGTCTATCAAAGATCATTGATTTTTGGCTACGGGCATTAATCCCAAAACTGAATTAGGTAAGACTTTATTAAGTATTACTCAGTGAAATATAGACGAATTCAAAAAAATATTTCCTGGCGAAACTGATATTAAGAAAATGGCTGATTTTTTGGGCGGATCATACATAGATATACTGGGCTGAGCTCCTTTTACATGACTTGATTCATTTCAAGATTCAATTAAAACAGCTCGAGATTTATTTAAAAGTGGTGAGCTGGGCGGTATTTCTAGAGAAGATTTCAAGACTGATAAAGAATTCCAAGATGCTCTCAATCAGGCAGCAAAAAAAGCAACAGGCTTGGATTATACTAGAATGGCATCTACCGCTAATAAATTGAGTCGATGATCTGGCAAATTGAGTCCATTTGTTAAATTTTTAGCTGATATGATAGCCCCCATAGGAGCTATGATGGGTGGGGAAAGTGGTGAATTTTGGCGGGAATATCTAAAACAGTGAAACGCATGAAAAGATGTTGCTGGTGGAGGATTTGATGGATGAACGTCAAAATTTGAAAAAATGAAAAATACCACCCCAGATGCTCTGATTAAATCAGCTGAAAAATATCTCGGATGGCCTTATAAATATGGCGCAAATGGTTCGAGCAAAGAAACAGGTATAGATTGTTCCCAGCTCGTTGTTAATTCATTGATAGATGAATGATGTTTACCGAAATGATTCGATACTACAGCAATGTGATTTGCTCAAAGATCACATAGATTGTGAGACACACAAGGGAAAAAAGGAGACTTTTTGATCATGGGTGAGCCGAGCCCTCATATTGCTCTTATTGCAGAAGATCCAGTACCTGGTAGTAACACTTATAAGACCATAGAGGCCACAAGTAGTAAGTGAGGTGTTGTTTATACAAAAAGAACAGCTGGTAATAGTTTTCAAGTATACAGAAATCCATTTTTTGAATGAACAACAGCGGATCTTGCTCAAAATAAAGAATGAAAAGAGACTTTTGATATTAAGGGGACCTCTGTTACTATTACACCACCCCTTCACCCTAAAAATCTTTCTGACAGAAACAAAAATCCTCTCAATATCAAGAGTACTCGATTCCCAGGTGACAATAAATGACATTCTATTTGTCCGAGCTATGAGGCTGGTATTACAATAGCGGTAGAAGATTTGGAGAAAAAACTCAATGGGCAAAGTGAAGCTGTGAGAAGATATACTGGCGGAAGAAATGCGCAGTATGTTCGTGATGTTATCGGCACCTGGGCTCCCGAGAGTGACGGTAATAATCCAAATGAGTATACGAGAACAGTTCTTAGCCGTATGGGATTTTCTGGTGATTTATTAAAAATCCCTGTAAGTGCAGTGAAAGATAGAATTCCAGAATTAGTCTTACAGATGGCCAAAATGGAGTGATGTCAGGCTACATTTGAATTTGGTGGTCATTAAATATGGAAAAATTTACTTCAAAATCACTTATAGCGCCTGTAGATTTTGAGTCCAGGAAGAATTTCCTTCTCAAGAATTCTCAAGAGTTTCAAATACCAGTTGTTTGAGAATATCGATGAACTGAAAAACAGAATACGGCACTTTTGAAATTTCTCAAAAATAACTCTGCTTTTCGACAAAAATGGGAATCAGAACTTATGGCCATACAATCTAGCTCAAGTGAAAAAAAAGTTGAAATTAGAAATGAAGCAAAAGCTCAAGTAAATCAAATTTCGGATAAAGATAAACCAACTTTTCCTGCTCGAACCCCCGGAGAATTTTTAGCTGCTCATGGTATAGATTTATCGGTAGCACCGGCTGGTATCCGAAATAATAATCCATTTAATATCAAATGGACTAACTCTGATTTTCAGAAGAGAATCCTCGTTGATGCTGTTGAACCTTCAAAAAATAAAGATCAATGAAATCGCCAGGTAGTTTTTAAGAGTCCGGAAGCATGAATGGCTTCATGAATACGTCTTTTACTTCATAGATATAATTATAATAAGCTCCGTACTGTGAGCGACCTGATTGCTAATAATTCTATTTGATGGACTCAGGATGGTACAAAAGGTAATAAGCTCTGAACCAATGCTGCTCGAGAAATTGCAGAACGAATGTGAATCGGTGTTAATGACTATCTTGACTTCAGTAATAGAGACACGCTTACAAAATTCATTAAATCACTTTTATACCAAGAACATGGTGATACGTCTCGAGTGTATGCAAACGTTACCTCGAGCGTTATTGATAAAATAGTCTAATTTTTAGAGGTTTAGTGACTTTTCTTGGTTTTCACTAGAATAATCCAATGAAAATCCATATAATAACGAATTTTACTGGTGCATTTACCTCGTATTTTGATTCGAGTATTATGCGTATTGCCCGAGAAAAAGGGCTTTTTGAGCCTATTTTTTATAATCTCGGCGATTATTCACTTCAAGCACAACATAGGGTGGATGATAAGCCTTATGGCGGGTGAGCAGGAGCTCTTATTGAGATAGAGCCCATGTATCGAGCTATTACGAGTATCGATCCAGAAAAAGTAATGAAAAAAATCTATCTCTGACCAAGAGGGGAGAGGCTTAGGCAGCCAAAAATAGAACAACTGTCGCAAGAGCTTCAAAATAGTGACATTCTGATACTTTGCTGACATTATGAGTGAGTCGATCATCGTGTATTTGAGATGTTTACCTTTGAACAGTACTCTATTGGTGATTTTGTTGTTAGTAGTGGTGAATTGGCCACTATGGTCTTTATTGATGCTGTTGTGAGACTCATACCTGGCGTTGTCTGAAATAATCAATCACTTCATGAGGAGTCGTTTTCTGATGCTTTAAGAGGTAAACCAGAATACCCTCAATATACTCGTCCAGCTGATTTTATGGGTTACAAGGTACCAGAAGTGCTCTTATCTGGCGATCATAAAAAAATAGCGGAGTGGAGAAGAAATAATTAGGCAGCTTTTTTCATACCTGCACGATATTTCCATATTGCTTTTGCGATTGTTGAACGAGGTGTGGTTGGTTTTAGATATTCTGTTGGTTTTCATGGGAGATTGGATATAACTTTCTCTCATTCTCCGAAATAAAAATCGCTCGATGGTAAAATGGCCAGTATTTCTGCGACACTTTTTGGTACTTTTTTTATCGTAAAGCCAGTTCCTTCTCCTAATTGAGTAATTATCTCTCGGTCAAATATGATAGTTCATTCATTGAATGCAATTTGAACTGTACTTTCTCAATGAGTATTCATAAAAAAATGATTAAAAAAAATCCCCTGAACAGGGGATTGGAAACAGAGAATAGAAATGATGAATTGCCTCGTGGCTTTTGTGTCTGATGTGGAGTATATTTCATCATCAGAATCTGATTATATTCTCGCTTGGTATATGTAAAGCAAAAAAACCTAAAAAGTCATTGACTCTGATTTTACCTTTTTTGTGATTAAAATATAATCCGGATTATGAATGATTTTATAAATCCAGAACTCCTACAAATGATAAACCCAAATGTGGTTTTGAGAGGTATCATAGTCTATCTTTTTGTCGTTTGGTTTTGTATTGTCGTATGGGTAGTGCGTGACATTACCAACCGTACCCGATCTGTCACTTTTCAGATACTGAGCATACTCCTCGTTTTAGGCCTCACTCCGCTTGGTATATTTATATACCTCCTTATCCGTCCTCAGAAAACTCTGTTTGAAAAAGTATTCGAAGAAGAATTTCTCAAGCTCGATTCTGAGAATGGAAAAGAAACAACATCTGCCCATCATCATACACACCATCATGGGAAAAGTGAAGAATAGAGGGGACTCTAAAGTAGTTATGACGTTTGGCACTTTTGACCATCTTCACCCCGGTCATGAATATTATCTCAAAGAAGCTAGGAAATATGGTGATTATCTCATTACTGTCGTTGCTCGAGATAAAACAACGAAAACTGTAAAATGAAGACCGACAAGAGAAAATGAAGAATTTCGTGTGCAAAAATTAATCGATTCACACTTGGCAGACGAGGTTTTGCTGGGCTCAGAAACAGACTATTATGCTGTTATAAAAGATAAAAGGCCAGATATTCTGTGTTTTGGTTACGATCAGCAGTCTTTCAACGGTGATTCTTTGGAGCATTACCTTTATGAGAACCATCTCGCTCCAAAAATAGTTATTTTGGATGCATTTGAACCGGAGAAGTGGAAAAGTTCTAAACTATAGACCTGTTGTAATCACTTTTTCTTCGAAATAACTCGCCAGTATCTGTATTCCAACGTGTTCTGTTCCAGCAAAAAATAATCCCTGTCCCACTGGGGCATTGAGAAGTATGTATTTTTCTTGATCTGTGAGTTTAAAGACGTTTTGCATTGCATCGATAGATGCTGGTGATTGTTTGAGGAGGAGCTGGAGTGACGAGTTGGTGACTATTGCTTTACCGTGTTCACTATTGACGAAGTCTTCTACGTCTTGAGTGATGGTGGTTACTCCGAGGTGGTATTTTCGTGCTCTCTTTACTAAACCATGGAGGAATCGACCACTATCTTCGTATTGCATGATATTCCAGGCTTCATCCACGACGAGCTGACGTTTACGATTTGACGATCGAACTACATTCCATATATAAGAGAGTATTATATACATGGCGATAGGTCGGAGTTGTTCATCGAGATCTCGTACTGAGTAGACTTGGAGCCCTTCTCAGAGAGTCACATTTGTTGGTTGGCTGAATAATCCACCAAAAACACCACTGACATATTTCTCGAGACGCTGGCCAACTCATTGAGCTCATTCCATTGTTTGAACGACGGAGAGCAGGTCTGGCATAACAGGTATTTCTTTTCCGATAATATCGTCATCTTCAAATGTTATACCCTTGAGACTATAGGTTGTTACTATGGCTTTTTCTAGAAGAGCTTCTTCTGTAGGACTCAATGTCCCGAGCATAAGTTTAAAAAGACCAATCAAATTGATAATAGCTCCACGTAAGAGGTCTCCTGGATGACTCTCATAATCCTTGAAGGGGAGGGGGAGGTCAAATGGATTGATTCGTTGCGTTGAGTTGATGCTGACATTAAGATAGCTTCATCCTACAGTATTGACGAGATTTTTGTATTCATTTTCGGGATCGATGACGATGACGTCAGTTCCGAGCATGAGCGATCGGAGGATTTCGAGTTTAACTGCGAATGATTTACCCCCTCATGACTTAGCGAGCACTACCATGTTAGCATTTTCTGTACGGAAACGGTCATATATAATGAGTGAATTATTGTGAGTATTAATTCCGTACAGTACTCCATCATCTTGAGAGAGCGTGGCAGAAGTAAAGGGAAATGTCGTCGAGAGTCCACGAGTTGATATGTTTCGGAATACTGATACTTCATCTCTACAAAATGGTCCTGTTGCTGTGAATCATTGTTCGGCTCTCAATAATGCTGGTTTTGTCAGGATATTTCGTCCGTGGAGCATATTTTGGATATCATTCGTTACTTTATTGAGTTTATCTGTATCGTCCGCGTAAAGTGTTATATAGATGGAGAAATGGAAGTATTTCTCTGAACCTCGTGTGAGGAGGACTCGTAATTCTTCTACATCTTGCAATTGCGCGTCAGTATATGGATTTGCCGTGAGCCCACGTTCTTGGTTGAGATATTTTTCTGATTGCAGTTCTGTGAGACGCTTACGGAGGTATTTCATAACCTGTTGAGCATCTGTAGGATATATAAACATTGATACGTCGAATTTACTATCCCAGTTTATAAGAGGGGAGAGCCAATTTCATTCTAAAAAGTCGGGATAAGCGTATGTAAAGAGCGTTTTACAAAAAGTGTCGTTGACTTGGATATCTCGCGGTCCTATTTTCATCATCGCAGGTGCGATAGCGTCTTTTATATATACGAGTGCTTCGTGATAGATCCTCTCTCCTTCACGGAGGTCTTCTTTTGTTGCAGTATTTATATCTGTTGGCTGTGAGTCGAGATTTTTATGTATATCTTTTGTTGCATTTGTGCCTACTTTATCAAATATTTGTCCGTAATTTTGTTCTTTATTGTTCTGATTTATCACAAAAGCATCACCGGTAATCGGTTGAGTGAGGATATCAAGTAGGGGGGAATGTGTAGTATTGTTCATAGATGTCCTGAATAATTTACCATTCATCGAGGAGTTTTTCAACTATTTACCCCCTTTTTCTGTATCCTAAACCATTTTTCTACTTTTTGTAAAGTGAAAAACTGCCTTTTTAAGCCTAAAAATCGGTTTTAATTCTTGCATTTTCGTTTTGCATGCGTAGTCTTGCCCTGTCCTTGTATTTCTTAACCAATTTTTCTATGAAAAAACAGGACCTTATTAAGGCTATGGCTACTGCCGCTGGCCTCTCTCAGGATGCTGCTGCTAAAGCACTCAAGTCGTTTATCGACGTTGTTACAAAAACCCTCAAAAAGGGTGATACTGTTGGTATTACTGGTTTCGGTACATTCCGCGTTGCTCACCGCAAGGCTCGAATGGGTGTTAATCCACAGAAACCATCACAGAAGATCAAGATTGCTGCTAGCAAATCTCCTTCTTTCAAATCTGGTAAGACTTTCAAAGAGTCTATCTAATTCGTTTTGAATTAAAAAATCCTCTCGAAAGAGAGGATTTTTTTGTATTCCTGAAAAAACTCTTAGAGTATCCGCTATATGGCTCAATATGTGTTTCAGCTTGGACGTGAACCTGAATTATCTTTTGCAGAACTGAAATGTCTTTTTCAGAGTGTTGTACGAGAAGGTGATTTTGTTTTTTTAGATTCAGAAGAAGAGGCTATTCTCTCTCGAGCAAAAGAGCTCGGGGGGACTATCAAGATCGCAGAGGTTCTTTATTTCAATATTGCTAGAGCTGATATTTTGCCTTCCGCATTGGCCATAGTCGAATGATTCATAGTACCGGACAAAAAACTCCGTATCGCAGTTGATACTTTTGTTCCAGCACTTTCCTCACTACCTTTTAAAATTAAAGATGCACTCAAAAAGCGGGGGAATTCGGTTCGAGTCGTACAACATGAGCCCAATGGTAGAGTGAAAAATGCAACAACTCTCCATGAAAAATTGATATCAAATGGTTGCGAACTCATGATAATACCTTCTAGAAATGGTTTTATTCTTGCTCGAACAGTCTGGGTACAGGATATAGATGCTTATTCTCAACGTGATATGGGGCGTGAACGATCGATGGTTGTCGGCATGATGCCTCCGAAACTCGCTCAGATAATGATCAATTTGGCAACTAAAGGTGATAAAAAACTCCAAATTTGGGATTCATTTTGTGGCCTTGGAACAACGCTTATAGAGTCTATCCACGCTGGATACATTTCTTTACTTGGTTCGGATATTGCAAATGGTATGGTTCAGACAACGATAAAGAATACTTCTGAGAAAAATGTCCATGCTACCATATTTCTACATGACGCTCGGAAGCTTGATCACCATAAGCTCTCTCAACCAACTGTTATAGTGACTGAGGGAATGCTCTGAAAAAATTTCACTTCCGCAAATCTCACTCTCCCTGCAGCTTTAGAGGAGCGCAAGGAATTGACCATTTTGTATCGTGATTTTCTGACGTCTGCTCATAAAAACATTCATATTCAGAGTATGACTTTTTGTTTGCCATATTGGAATGTAGGACGAGAAATTGTTTTTATGCCCGATGTATTGCAACTGTGTCCTTTGTGGAAAATTGATTCACTTTGTTTGTCAGGGAAGCGTTATCTCCGACATGTTCGTCCTGGTCAATCTGTCGGACGAGAGATAGTTATATTGAGACGAGGCACGGTCTAGAGTATTGCCAACACTATACTCTGAGTAAATCAAGCAAAGTGATTTTATTACTCGACAAAATATATATAATTCGTTTACTTTTTATTTTCTATTTTCATTTATGAAAAAACTATTGTCTCTTATATTTTTAACCACACTCTTGGTAGCCTGCTCTTTTAAAATGCCTTTTGGTGGTTCTGGAGAAACAAAACCAACTACACCACACGATGGTGATACCGTTTCAGTACACTATGTTGGTACACTTGATGACGGATCTGAATTTGACTCTTCTCGTCAAGAAGGAAAAACTCCTCTCCAATTCGTTATCGGTAAGGGAAATATGATTAAATGATTCGAAGCTGGCGTACTCGGTATGAAGCTCGGTGAAACGAAGAAAATTCGTATTGAAGCGAAGGATGCTTATGGTGAAGAATATATAGAAAAAACTGTTCCACTTTCTGAATATAAAGAAGTTATTACTCAAACTATACCTACCAATGCTCTCACTGGTAAATTGGAACAAAAAATATCACGAGTTCAGGTTGAGAACCTCCTCGGATCTTCAGCAGTTGGTACTGAGAAAAAGATAGGAGAAGCAACTCTCAAAGTCCTCTCAGTTTCTGGTGAAGATGCTCTCGTGTCTATCAATGATCCAAAAGCACCATTTTATGGTAAGACTCTCACAGTCGGGATGGAAACAGTCGTTCAAGACAATACTATTACCATCAAAAAGATTAATAAAGATACTATGGAGATAGATATTAAGCCTAAACAAGAGATCATAAATAGGACTGCTACAGATATTACTGTCAAAACAAAAAATCCTCATCCTCTCGCTGGCAAGGCTTTGAACTTCGAAATAGAATTACTAGATATCAAAACTCCAACAAGCGCTTCTCTCGATGCAGGAGCCGATCCTGTTGCTGAATAAATATTATTTCCTTGACAGAAATCGAATCCCGCTCAATATGAGCGGGATTTTTTATGCATAGATTTTTTCTTTCAGCATTACCAGGTCTGCAACTTCATATTAGTAATCCCGATTTGATTCATCAAATTCGTCGGGTATTTCGAGCGAAAGTTGGTGATAGTTTCATATTTTTTTCTGTGTGAACACCGGATGTTGTTTATGAACTTACCGATATTTCTCATGCCAGAATATCTTTTACTCAAAAACAGATACTTCCACTTTCTCAGCATCTAGAAGTGCGCCTTACTGTTTTTCAGGCATATCCTCACAAGAATGAAATACTTGAACTGATAGTTCAAAAATTGGTTGAAGTCGGTGTTCAGAAATTAGTCTTATTTAACTCTGATAGATCGCAAAAAAATGATATTTCTGACCAGAAACGACTCAGAATAGCAAAAATTGCACAAGAAGCCCTTGAGCAGTCCGGTGGTAATATACCTCTTGAAATTTCGTATACTCAACAGGGTGTGGTTGATACTCTTCATGAATACGGTGAAATGGTTCATATTGTTTGATATCCACATGCCAAAGATATAAAAAGTCCGGTTTTATCGATGAAAAATATTGGATTCTGGGTTTGACCTGAGGGCTGATGGTCTCCTGGGGAAGAGGATTTTTTTCGGCAAAAATCGTTTACATTATGGAAATTCAGTAATCAGATTCTTCGTCTTGAGACAGCGAGTATTGTCTGATCAGCTCTTTTGCTCTATTTGGCTCGATAGATAAATAATTTTGCTCAATTCGTGAACTTTTTTACTTCCTGTATACAGGAGGCTTTTTGAGGAAATGTTCCTTTTTCTGATCGTCCCATGAATATGTAGGTTGTTTGATTTTTTTTATTGAGCAATGAGCAGAAACTCTCGGAGTATTTTGTTGTTTGTGCTTTTTCTTTCCAGCTTGGTTTTTTTATTTTTATGGTGTAGAGTGACTCTATATCGAGATTTGAGTACCCTAAAATCCATGCTCAGTAACTTCTGCTTAAGTTTATAAGATATTTGCTTTCCACCATATTTTCTTTTATCTGTTTTATGGCTGATAGATCTCATCTGGAAATTGTCGGTGTATGATTCTGATACGTATATCCCGACCACACGATGGCATACAATGTTATGAATAGGATGATATACCCCCTACGAGCTACAAATGTCGCCATTTGCACGATATATACTATCAAAAATATATCAAAAAATGCTCAAATTCTTGTGTGACCAGTTATTCTCAAAATAATGAGGACTGCCGCGATGAGAAAGTAATAATATTTTTTCCCTTTAAATACGTATTTTTTTGTTTTTTTGTGATAAAAATAGGTGATACATATGCTCACGAATAACATAAAACTTTCAGCGAACCAAAATGTTTTTTCTCGGAAAAGAGATCCTGAACTCCCTGATATGAGTATGTGTTGTGTTACATCTCATGAAATAAGAGGCAATACGTGTATTTTTATTGCGGGCATATAGCATAGTACCCCTATGACTATACTTATGAGAATGTATATTTTTTGTAACCACGTTCTTTTGTCTGTAATGAATATCGTCAGAGCAAAGGCAACAGCAAAAATTCCTGTTAATCTATGGACTGCAATACATGCAGCAGTTAAAATGATATAGAGTGCAGGCTTTTTATAATATCTTATGCTCAAGAGCAGAAATATTGTTGCAAACATTTCTTTACCAAGTCATAACCAGAATACCTTGTATTGAACTGTGGAAATAATGATCAAGATAGCTCAAACATACGATGCTAATGTATATTTATTTTTATTTTTCCCAAGTATGAAGACACAGATGCTTGTTGCTACATACACTGCTAGATATCACCAAGTGAGTATAATGTCAGACGGTAGGGCCACTGTGAGTACCCTAGTAAACGCTCCAAAGAAAGACTCAAATTGTACCACCATCTCGTCAGCTTTCCCGTATGTTTCTATGAGTCATATGTAGTGTCTATATGCGCCATGATCATACCCAAGAGGTGTGAGATTGTTTCAGAGGGTATATAACACGAGCATACCTACCATGATAACCCAGAGAAAAAGTATGTATTTTGTTATCTTCATACCATTTATCGTATGAAATATCTATATTCATTTTCTCCACCCCATGCTCCTCATACGCCATCTGTTCATCGAGTTCTTGCACCGTCTTCTTTTGCTCGGGAACTATAAAATGCTATGTTTGGGTTGGCATTTCCTATGAAATCGTTGCACCACGTATTTTCATGACTGACGCCCCAGCTCACTCATTTTTGGTTCATGATGTGTGTGAGATTATCATATTTTATTTTTCCGTCTTGATTTATGATACTCCAGGTTCCTCCAACTGGTATTTTGGAACATCATTTTGCTGTTTCGCCGAGTATTCTCTCACCAAGAGCATACTCGAGTGCTTCTGGAGTACTAAAAGTGAATTTGACCCATTTGGTTGGATCGCCCGTTCTATTTCGAATGAGGACTTCTTTCGCGCCCAGTCAAATGAAATATCTATAATTGAGTAATCCTGCCAGATTTGGATTATCGTATTCTGCGAGATTATCAACTGGTACATTGTCGAGCGCTTCTCGCATTTCTACATATGACATTTTTATTTCAGATGCTGGATGCCCATTATTCGCATAAAATAGCATCCATCAGCCGTCTTCGGTTCTCATATCACAGTAGACACTGATGAGCTTGTTATCCATTTCTATGACATATTTTCCTGATTTTGCGTCAGGATTTTTGCTTTTTATTTCTTGGCAGCTTTTTTGCGCTTCCCAGCCGATTTGTTTTCGTTTATCTGGTTTTGAGAGATCGACTTTCTGACCTGTTGTGAGGACAGAACTGACGAGTTTTCCAGCATTTTTTCCTGAGTTGATGACGAGGACATTACCTTTTGATGATCCGAGTGAATAGGCCGGTGTTTCGCCTATTTTGAAATTAGCATACTTGCTGTCATCGAGCAAGCTCACTATTTCGTAATCTTTGGTATCTGGACGAATGAAATAATGGTACATCTCACCAGTGTCTGGATCTTTTAGGAATTCGATTCTGAGAGCTAAAAAGAGATCTTTACCTGCCCTTCATTGATACCCGAGTTTTACCTGTCAGAAATTGAGTTCCAGCGCATTTTGTGGAAGCGGTATATTGACGCCTCTACGCAGAGCGTCATTGACTCGTTCTTGTATGAGAGAAAGATGAGCAATACGTATGAGGTCAGCCTCGGTACTTTTTTTGGAAGAAATGAAAAAAAATACAGGCAATATGGCTGCTGCCAGGACGACTGTAAAGAGCAATCCTTTTTTGTAGATGTCAGGGATTTGCGGTATATTTATCATTTTCTTAATAAAAATACCATATCTTTTATTGATATGCAAGTCTTTTGCAGAGCATTTTTGTTTGTTAGGAAAGATCTTCTTTCCAGAGGAAAACCCAACTTACACCAAAAAATACCCAAACCGTCGAGAGACTCTCGTGCGTTAATATAAAAATCAATGGTATTGTTATTGTATTCAAGAGGCTTACAAGAGATCAGATTTTCCACAGAAAATCGGGTATTCACCAATTACCACCTCATGTTAAGAGACCATATTGTGACTCAAATATGATGATCAAGAGCAGAAGTACGATATTTATGGTGAGGTATGTGACGAGATAAATTTCCCATTCGAAACCCCAAGGATCATAAAAAAACCACGCTATGATGCCTATCAGAATAGCGTGTTCAAAGATTATTTTCCAAGACCGTTGTTCTAATGGTGTTACACAGAGTCTGAGATAGACTCATAGCGTTGTGCAACCGAGCAAAAATATAAAAAGGGATTGATAATTGAATACCGCAGTGAGTTTCCATATTTCTAATCCTATTCCTATGTGAAACAATCAGACACACATTTGGAGTCCAATAAGATAAGGAATAAGTTTTTTTATCATAGAAATACTAAAATATCAGAACTATTTCTCAGCGAAAAATACCTTTTTTTGCATCTTGAGACAAATTTTCGAGCGTATCTCGGTGGTATGTCTCATATATTTTTGTTAATTCTCGAGCTAAGCAAACATGATGTTCTGGTCAAAAAGTATCTATAAGGTCTGAGAGAGTTTTTTCTATACGATGAGGAGATTCATAGATGATAGCTGTATAATCCTTGTCTTTGAGTGATTTGAGAAGCGTTTGTCGTCCTTTTTTGAGTGGAAGAAATCCAAGGAAACGAAAATCATGCATATGGAGACCTGAGCCTATGAGCCCTGTCAAAAGAGCAGATGCACCAGGGATAACCTCTATTTTTACGCCTTGCTCGATAGCTTCTTGGACCAGGAGATAGGCAGGATCTGATATCCCCGGAGTACCCGCGTCAGATATATAAGCTACGTGTTCGTTTTGCGCTCTTTCTATGAGTTTTTTTGCTTGTTCGCGTGTACTATGACTATGGAAGCTCTGAAGCGGTTTTGATATTTCAAAATGCTTCAGAAGAGTGCCACTGTGACGAGTATCCTCACAGATAACGAGGTCAGCTTCTCTGAGTGTACGAAGTGCTCGGATGGTTATGTCTTCGAGATTTCAGATAGGTGTTGAGACGAGAGAGAGCATTATTTTACAACAATATTAAGAATTTTATTTGGAATAAAGACTTCTTTGACCACAGTGACGCCCTCGAGCCATTTCGCTATTTCTGGTTTATTTTCGACGGTCATGCGGACTTCTTCTGCTGTGACCCCGCGCATAAATGGATACGTCCCTCGGAGTTTTCCGCCAATCTGGATCGCTATTTGTACTTCATCATCGATAGTCATTGCTGGGATATATTCTGGCCACTCAGTTGTATAAATTGATTCCTCATTTCCAAGGAGTGACCAACATTCTTCTGCCATATGAGGAGCAAATGGTTGAAGGAGGCGAGCGAGGACTGATTTCCATTCATGTGCTTGTTCTGCATCAGTTGGTATACCTTCATTGACCATGATATTGATAGCTGCAATCGCTGTATTGAACTTCATATTCTCGATATCTTCGCCTACTTTTTTGATAGTTTTGTGCATTGTTTTGATAGCACTCAGATCTTCTTTTGCAGTCCAGGATTGATATTCTGTTGTCGTTGAATCAGTGGTAAAAAGTCTATAAATTTTATCAAGCAATCGATAGCTTCCAACGATAGCTTTTGTGTTCCAAGGAGCCACATCGGCAAAATCTGCCATACTCATTTCGTAGAGACGAAGTGTATCAGAACCATATTCAGAGATGACATCGTCGGGATTGATAACATTGCCTTTTGATTTACTCATTTTATTCCCATCTGGTCAGAGAATGAGACCTACATTTCGAAGTCTGAAAAATGGTTCATCTGTTGGGACGACACCTATATCAAAGAGGAATTTATGCCAAAAACGTGCATAGAGAAGATGGAGAACAGCATGTTCAGCACCACCGATATAACTATCGACCTCACCCCAATATTTGACGACAGCAGTGTCAACAATTGCTTCACTATTGGTTGGATCCATAAAGCGCAGATAATACCAGCAAGAACCAGCCCACTGTGGCATCGTATTGGTCTCACGATAGCCTGAGAGATTTTTCCCGAGCTGCACATGGACCCAAGAGGGGATAGTGGCAAGAGGAGATTCTCCGTCGCCCGATGGTTCGTATTTTTCTACCTCTGGAAGCTTCAGTGGTAAATCCCAATCAGGAAGAAGCCAGCCAGAAATACCTCGAGTGATTTTCCCGAGCGTTTTATCTCATTTTTTGAGCATATCGCCATCAATCCAGCAATCATCATGCTTGGTTGTCGGAAGTGATTCTTTGTCCTCATCTTCGATATGAATAAGTGGAATAGGTTCGCCCCAATATCGCTGACGAGAGAAAATCCAATCACGGAGTTTGTAGTTCACAACTTTTTTCCCAAAGCCTTCTTTTTCTGCTTTTTCTGTGAGCACTTTACGAGCTTCTGCTGAGGTAAGACCGTCGAATTCTCATGAATTTACGAGGACACCTTCGTCCGTCATTGCATACTGTGGTCAACGTAAGAATGTCTGCCACATTAATTTATGATTTCACCAATTAATCAATTCTTCAACTTGATCTTTTGAATACCATTTTCCGTTGTGTTTTCATTCATCAATTTCGCAAGAAACTCTTTCTTCTGATTTTAATTTAACATGCCAAAATTGTGCCAGAGTTTCCTGGTTTTTATTTTTAGTGTGTCTGTATCATTTTGAATATACATAGCTCATCTCAACAGGAGCAATCACTTCTACATCAACGTATCAAGATTCCTCTTTTATTTCTTTTAGTATTGCCTCTCTTTCTGTTTCGCCTTCTTCAATTCCACCACCAACAAAATGTCGAGCATGAGAATTATTTTCAGCATTAAACTCTTCTATCAAGAAGAATTCGCCATTTTGATTTTCCAAAATAACATCAACGCATTTTCTCTTTAACGTTTCGACACCATTTTTTGGAGTATAAACCCCATCGAAGTTATACTCATAGGCTATACTTTGTTTGAGAGGTATTCCATACTTTTTTGCAAAAACAAAATCTCGTTCATCGTGCGCATCACCAAAGACAGCGCCTGTTCCATAACTTCAGAGAACGAAATCACCAATCCAGACAGGAAGTTTTTCTCCATTAAAAGGATTTGTAACGTATGATCCTGTAAAGACTCCAGTTTTTTGTTTATCGAGTTTTGTTCTCTCGATATCAGATTCTTCTTGTGTTTTTTTGATATATTTATCACATTCTTTTTTGTGGTCAGCATGGATGTATTCTTGTACTCGTGGATGATCAGGTGCGATGACGACAAAAGCACCACTAAAGACAGTATCAATACGCGTCGTAAATACTTCTACATCAGGGCAATCGATGCCCTTGAAAAAGAACTGGCATCCTTCGCTCTTTCCAATCCAATTTCTCTGCATCTCTTTGATGCCTTCTGGCCAATCAAGACGATCGATATCAGAGAGGAGTCTGTCTGCGTATTTTGTGATTGCGAGTATCCACTGGCGGATTGCTTTTTTCTCAACAGGAGTCCCACATCGTTCACACTTTCCATCGACGACTTCTTCGTTGGCAAGACCAGTTTTACAGCTCGGACAGAAGTTAATAGGTTTATCACTTTCGTAGGCGAGTCCAGCTTCGAAGAGTTTGAGAAATATCCACTGAGACCATTTGTAGTACTCTGGACTTGTCGTATCTATCTCGCGATTCCAATCAAATGCAAACCCAAATTTTTTGAGCTGTTCACGGAATCGGTCAATATTAGCAGCCGTTGTAATGGCTGGATGTGTTCCTGTTTTGATAGCATAATTTTCAGCAGGAAGACCAAATGCATCCCATCCCATCGGATGGAGAACGTGGAATCATTTTGCATGCTTGTAGCGAGCAATGATATCAGTCGCTGTGTATCCTTTTGGATGACCGACGTGAAGTCCTGCGCCACTCGGATAGGGGAACATATCGAGCGCATAAAATTTTGGTTTATGGCTATTTTCGAGTTCAGGATTGGTACAGGCAAACGTGTCATGTTCTGACCAATATCTCTGCCATTTTGATTCGATTTCTGAGTGGTTATACATAATACTCTTCTGGCGATAAGAATTAATTGGGTGAATTATATCGATTTTTTCTTTTGTGGAAGGGGAAATATAAAAAAATCCTCTCATTTTTGAGAGGATTTTTGTTATTGTTTTATTTTTGGATTATTGAGCCATCAAATGTTCCACTACTCAGGGCTGATAGAGAGGGGAGTGTATCTATGTGACAAACCCCTATCTTGAGACCATGTTCTCGAGCAAGAGCAATAGCTGTTTGATCCATGACTCGGAGATTTTTTGCCAACACCTCATCGTAGGTCACAGTTTCATATTTTTTTGCAGAGGTGTCTTTTTTCGGATCAGCTGAATAGATGCCATCGACACTTGTACACTTGATCATCATGTCACATCCGAGCTCTATTGATCGAAGCACAGAAGCTGTGTCAGTAGTGAAATAGGGGAGTCATAGCCCTGCTGCGACGATAACTACTTTCTTATCTCAGAAATCTTTCTGTGCTTTTCGTGCTTGAAAAATCTCTGCGTTAGCTGATATTTGTCGTGCTGTGTAGAGAGCACAATCTTGCCCGAGACTAATGAGAGAATCCTGTAATATGAGGCCATTAATTACAGTCGAGAGCATACCAGTTTCGTGGGCTGTATTTGCAGAGATGCCATGCTCAGCAAATATTTCTCCTCGGCAAATATTTCCACCACCGCAGACAAGTGCTACCTCGATACCATTTTGTACGAGTTCTTTTATTTGTCAGCACAGAGTGCGGACATAATCATGATCGATGGAGACTGATTTGCCACGATTGAGTGCCTCTCCTGATATTTTTATGAGTATACGCATAACAAAAATTTAAAATGTTTCATTTGTTTAATAGATGTAATTCATTAAACTTTGGAAAGTATAGGAAAATTAGCATTCTTGCAATGAATATTTTTACGGTCAATATCTGAGGTCTCGCGTTGTCACCAACTTGGTATGGACTCATGTACGCAGTGAGTTTTTTGGTGTGACTCTTTTTATTTCGGAGAGAATTTTCTGAAAAGGATACAGATACTCTTTTTTTCTTCACGGTTATTGGTGTTATTTTGTGAGGTCGTCTAGGGTATGTCATTTTTTATAATCCTGGATATTACCTCGAAAACCCTCTTGAAATACTTATGCCATGGCAGGGTGGCATGTCATTTCATGGCGGAGCTATTGGAGTTATCGTGGCCTGGTATTTGGCTGCGAAAAAAATCAAAAAACCATTTCTCATCGTTGCAGATAAACTGGTTTGGATAGTACCTATTGGACTGTTTTTCGGGAGAATTGGAAACTATATCAATGGTGAACTCATGGGTATGCCTGGCTATGATGGTGTTTTTGCTCGCACTATTTGATGAGTTTCATATTTTCCTACACCACTCCTGGAGGGTTTTATGGAGTGAATTATTTTATTCCTTATTTTGCTTTGGAAGAAGAAAAATATTGTTTATTCGGGGCAGCTCGGAGTGTGGTTTCTCGGAGGGTATGGTTGTATGAGATTTTTTGCTGAATTTTTCCGAACTCCTGATATACAGATTGGTTATATTTTGGGAGATTGGCTGACTCTCGGTCATGCTTTTTCCCTTCTCATGATTATTATTGCTTATATTTTGGGGCAAAAATTACGGCGTAAGTAGGATAATTGACACTATGTATTATATATGTTATAGTATACATATATGATTCGTTTTATTGTCCTTCTCTTCTGTTTTTCTTTTGTCGGAGCCTATGCTGCGACAGAGGGGAGTGATAATAAAAAAGCTTCTGCCCATATAGAACACCCCGATCACATACCTCACGGACATGAGAAAAACCCCATAAAAAAAGTCAGCCATGATGATGGTTTGATTCCTAGAAAACGAAAAAAAAGTAAGTAGCCGTCATTCCAGAATTTTGAACGTAACAAAGTGGAGTGAAAAATATGTGGAATCCAAGAGATTTTCTAGGTGAAACGATCCTTAAAAAAGAAAAATAATTTGTCTGGATCCTCGGGTCAAGCCCGAGGATGACGATACATTTTATTCGTGGTGATATTTCCCTCCAGCGAGGAGATTGGTCGTGCGGTAGAGCTGCTCGATGAGCATGAGGACGGCGAGTCAGTGGGGGAGAGTCCAGTCAGTGAAACTGAGAATATAATCGACATGCGGTTTCATTAGATTGGTATCCAGTCCATAGGCACCACCGATAACAAAGATGATGTTCTTGTGTTGCTGTATCTTCTGAGATAACCACATACTCATCGATTTTGTGTCACCGATATTTTTCCCAAGCACATCACAGAACATCACGAAGCTGTCAGAATATTTCTCGAGTTCTTCTATCACATCCTGGGTATCCAGTTTTCGAATGGTTTCAATTTCTCCAGACTTATGAGGCTTGAGTGTAATAATAGCGAGTTCTTTTTGGAGTCTTTTTTCGTATTCGGTAATTGGTTTCTCAAAATGATGCCACGAATCAGCGAGTGTGAGGAGGATGATTTTTTTCATAGGGCTTATTGTACGAAAATATTGCAAAAAAATACCCCTCCAATAAAGAAGGGGTAAAGTAAGTAAGAGTTATTAAGCTGCTCTCTTTAATACATTTGAAGCGCGATGTTTGAATCTACCTTGAACTCAGTTTACTGGAAGATGAGGCATAATATCAGCCTGTAATCTCTTTGCGACTTCTTCTCGGCTAATTGGTTGATTTGGAAGTTCTCAAGATCTGCTATCTACAGTGTGATCAATATAAGATCAGTCTCACATTTGTCGTATTTCACAGTAACCACCTTGTACCGTATTTGCAATTCGTACCGCAGAATAACCATTTCCTTTTTCCCATGAAATCACTCGTCCATCATTTAATTTAATTCATTCTGGTTTATTTTCGAGTTGACTACGTATATCTTCAAATGTTGCAGTATACGGAGGAAGTACGGATAAGCCGTGACTTTCAGGATGCTCACCAGGTCTTTTTTGCATATAAAGAAATGGTTAAAAGATAAGTTGTAGAAAAATCTACATTGATATTATAAAATAATATATAATAATTGTCAAATCTTTTCAAAAAAAATCCGACATTCTTAATTCTTAATTTTTAATTTTTAATTAGAATATCGTCATGGCCATCAAAGATACTTCAAAAGACATCCACAAACGACTCATAGAACCTGTGACCACGACAGAAGATAGTGGGGAAGAGTCTCTCCGTCCAAAAAAGCTCTCAGAATACATCGGACAGACGATGATAAAAAAACACCTCCAAGTCGCCCTCGACTCTGCAAAAGTCCGAAATACCAACGTCGAACACATCCTCTTTTACGGGCCTCCAGGACTCGGAAAAACAACCCTTGCTATGCTCGTCGCCGCTGAAACTGGTGCGAATCTCCGCCATACTTCTGGCCCTGCCATCGACAAGCCTGCTGACATGCTCTCTGTGCTCACGAGTCTCCAAGCAGGTGATGTCCTCTTTATTGATGAAATCCACCGACTCAAGCCCGTGATAGAGGAAATCCTCTACTCTGCGATGGAAGACTATCAGGTCGATATCATGGTCGGTACTGGCCCTGGTGCGACTTCGGTCAAGATGGATCTCCCAAAATTTACCCTTATCGGTGCAACCACTCGTCTCTCATCTCTCAGTCATCCACTCCGTGATAGATTCTGAAATGTGTGGAAGATGGATCTCTACGAAGATGCTGACCTCGCAAAAATCGTCGAAAGAACGGCAAAAATCCTAGGTGTCGAACTCGGAAATGATGAAGCCCATGAAGTCGCAAAACGCAGTCGCGGAACACCTCGTATTGCCAATCGCCTCACCAAAATCGTCCGTGATTATCACACACTTGGCAAGCTCTCAGACCTCAAAACTCTCTTCTCAGAAATCCATATCGATGAATATGGTCTCGACGATATCGACCGACAAATCCTCAAACTCCTCTGAGAAAATGGAAACAATCCTCTTGGTATCAATACGCTCTCTGCGATGGTAGGAGAGGAAGCTGCGACGATCGAAGATGTCATCGAACCATTCCTGATAAAAATAGGACTCATCGAGAGAACACCGAGGGGGAGAGTCATTACGATGAAGGGGAGGGGGTATATTTTAAAATAAAATTTTCTAAAACTATTTTTATGTTTACGTTATTACCCTACAAAAAAATAAAGATATTTGCTGACTTAACTATTCTGGAATTAAAGAAAATTTTTTGAGCAGATTATACTGTCAATCTAATTGGAGACATAGTACATGTTACACAAAACATTCCTACAAATTCACCTAAATACTGGTTTTTTAAATCTAAAATTGTTTGAAAAATAAAAAAATCAGATAGTTGAAAAAATGAGATAGATTTCACTATAACAGGGAATTTAATTTCAATACTGTTATGCCTCGGGATTGGTTTTGATATTATAAATAAAATATTGAGCAAGAATTTTGTACTCGAAAGAGATTGGAAAGAACTCCTGGGGCTAATGTTATTTTACTTATTTATGATTCTTTTTATTAACAAGGAAATTAATATCATCCAGAAATACATTAAAACATTTCCAAGCAAATAATTTTAAAGTTATAGAACTTTTTTTAGTTAAGTATGTTTTTCTAAAATCGCCACAAAAAACCCTTCCATCATAGGACTTGGATACCAGCGATTCATATTGTCTTCGAGGGTATAGTCTGGAGCGATAGGTGAGGGGAGGAGGGTGAATTCTGGATGGGTTTTCAGGAATTTCTGGACGACGTCTTCATTTTCACGGCGAGAGATAGAACATGTCGAGTAGACGATTTTCCCACCATCAACGAGCATCTTGCGAGCTTGTTCGAGCATCTCGTATTGTAGGAGTGATTTTGAGCGAGATTTATCACCACTATACCAGCAAAATGTTTTCTCATCTTCGAGGTTGATACGTCCGTCAGAACTACACGGGACATCGAGGAGTATGCGATCAAACATTTTTGCACCTTTATTTCCTTTCTCGTCTTTACTAAAATGAGCGACGACTTCTGTGGCATCGATTTTGACGACTTCGACACATTCTTCTACGCCTTGTGCTTTGATAGTATGAACAAGTTTTTCCAGTCGGACACCGAATTTTTCAAGCGCTGTGATTTTGCAATTTCCACCGAGCATGCTGGCTATTTGTGTCGTTTTCGATCCTGGAGCAGCTGCCATATCGAGGATTTTTTGATCAGACTGGAGGTCGAGACAGAGAGCGGGTATCATACTTGAGAGACTCTGGACGTAGATTTTACCAGTCTTGTAGATTTCAAGACCCCGAAGAGTATATTCGTGTTCCTTATCCATATAAAAAGCATCTTCCGAATGTGTCCAAACAGAGTAGGGAAATGATGCCTTTTTGAGCTCTTCTATCACTTCAACGCGAGTACACTTGAGGTGATTCACGCGAAAAGAGACGATACTACGAGGATGAGACCAACCAGTAACGATTTTTTCTTGGTCGGCAGGGGAGATGTTTTCGAAAACACCGAGGAGATTTGATGGAAGGGAAGTCATGCCAGCAGTATAGACGAAACTGCTAGAATCAAAATATTCCTACACATGAAACTTCTGATGCACCTCGCGTAATTGTTTATTGGTGACATGTGTATAGACCTGTGTTGTGGCTATATTTTTATGTCCGAGGAGCTCCTGTATTGAGCGGAGATCAGCACCATTTCAGAGGAGGGTAGTGGCAAAAGAGTGTCGTATGGTATGAGCGGAAACCGGCTTTACGATACCTGCTTTGAGCGCACGAGCGGTAATCATCTTGGTCACGAGAAAACGATCAAATCGTACATCGTCAGCGCCAGCATCAACGGAGAATTTTTTCCCATGTTTGAGAAAAAGAGGAGGGAAGTGATCCTCTCTTTTTTTCAGGTAGGCCCGGATTGCCTCGCAAGCCCATTCGGTGAGATACACAACGCGTACTTTACGGCCTTTACCGAGTATGGCGAACTCCATGGTGTCCAAATTCACGTTTTTTATATCTAGCGCTGTGAGCTCGGAGACGCGCAAACCAGTGCTAAAAATAGTGAGAATAATGGCCCGATCGCGAAGGTCAGAAATATCTTCAGTGCCTATAGAGGCCACTATAGACTGCAATTCATCTCATGTGAGGTATTCGACCTTCCGTTCACGATTTTTCTGCAATTCTATATCACTAAACTCCAAACCAAGTGGAATATGACTTTTTTTACAAAAATGTCAAAAACTTCTGAGAGAGATCATATAGGCATTCACCGTCGTAATTGAAATTTTTCACTGCGCGAGAGAGAGTCGAAAATGATCACAGACATGTTGGTCTATGTCTCCCGTTTTTATCCATGACATTTTTTCGAGCTGTTTCAGAGTTTCAAAAGACGCGTTTTTCGAACCCTCAGGCTGTATAGATACCTGAGACGAAAAAAAACCTGCCTGTCCGGCAGGCAGGCGCGCCAAATCGAAACCTTTTGGCACAATTTTTCGTATCTCTGGATGAGTGAAGTTGAGGAACGCCCACATATGTCGTCCATATTGTTCGACGGTTCGAGGACTCATACCACGAGTGATAGTCAGATACATCAGAAATTTTTGGACTGCTTCAAAAAGAGACATACGTATATTATAGAGGGGATGATAAAACCTCCAAATCTATTTTCACATAATGTATGTTATGTGATAAAATATGTTTTACCTAGGTGGGTTTGTTCGTGTTTAGGAAATCTGGGTCTGAATTCAATTGTCCTAGAAAAGCAATATATGAAATATATAAATCATGAATTATGTAATTAAAATATTCCCTTGTAGTAACATTTTTTGCAAACATATAGTAGTCGACAAAAATATGACTCAAAAAAGCAAATTTAATTGCTCTGTATACTTCTTTTTTTTCTATGTCAGCTAAGGATCGTCGTTGTCTGTATCCATCAAAAAAATCTCTCGCTTTCATAACATCAAACTCTCCATGTGAAGAAGCAAAAAACATAATTGATTTTCCTATATCCAAAATATAGGGACCATGATACGCATTATCAAAATCCAACACTGCAGCCAATTCACCATCATTCCAGAGTGTATTTCTCGGGCTAAAATCGACATGAATAGGGCCTTTTGGATTCATCTCAGAGAGTCTATTTGTTTGTATTTCTGCTATGACTTTAGGTAATAATTCTCTATTGGGAACGTCTGAATTGTATATGTATTTCTGATATTTTTGTATGATTTTATCTGACAAATTATATAATTCTTGATGCCCTATAGGACATAGTACTCCCTGGTTTGAAATATGAAAAGAGCCGAGAAAATTTCCCACTATTTTGAGCTCTTGAGGTGTATTATTTTCCTGGATACAGCCATCAATATATTTATATAGAATTGCAACTTTATCTTCTACAGAAAATATGTACTCACCGTCAATGCTCTCAAGCTCTATTACTGGTAGATTTTTGAGCGATCAAAGTATATCAATTTCATATTTTACATGTTCTGGGGAGTTTCTTTTGCTGACCCTGAGACAATAGCTTCATTTTTTACTCTCGATTTTGTATATAATATTTTGAAATCATTCATTGAATTTGGACACTGAATAGATATCTCCTATGACGCTCTGCAAAAAAAGAATTGATTTCTTGTTTATCATATTCTACATTATATAAATTTTGAAAAAAACTCACTTCAAAAGAACTATTTGTACTCCACTAAAAATCCCTATAATCGTGCAATGAACATTTTGAAAAATCTCCTTTTCTCTTTTGAAGGAAAAATTGGTCGTGCTGACTATATTTATGGTTTAGCGTACTCCCTGTTGTTATTGTTGGTATCTCTCGATTCTCTTACTTGAGGAACTGATTGGAGTTTGTTTGGTGGAGGAACCGATGTATGGTGAATGATACAATATCTCTGTTCTGTCTTGGGGGCTATTTTGGGGTTATGGATTTTCGCAGCCGTTGTCAGCAAGCGTTTTCATGCAATTCGACGGAGCAAGTATCTCACTCTCCTAGCTCTCGTATTTCCTCCCCTACTTTTGTACGGTTTCAAGCGAGACAGTGAACCGTATATTTACGGTGGTAATGTTTCTTTCATAGATCAGTTATTTTTCTATGTACTTATTGCTATCGTTGCAGCCTCTGTTATTGGTGTCTATCAGGTTCATGTGTTAGTAAAAATTACTTTGATTACTATTCTTGTGATTGTATTCATAGCTCTTGGAATGTATGCTCGAGACATAGTAAAAAATCATATTTATGAGGAAAAAAAATATACTGGCCGTGATTTTTGGTGGTTTTTATTGGGAGAAATATTTCCTCTTTTATTTTTCTATAAATTTAAACAAGGTATTGAAAGAATAAAATATGCAGGCCTCGATGTTTGGCTAGATTTATTTTTTGTGCTCATCATAGTATTTTTCATACGTTCTTTTGTTCTATCACCATTTCAGATTATTGGACCTTCTATGGAGACAACCTTTCATGGAGGGACTATTATGGGATCAAATAACTATGGAGATGGCGAGTTTATCTTAGTAGATAAAATGACATTCAAATTCACAACACCAAAAAGAGGCGATGTCGTTGTTTTTAGTCCAAGAGTATGACCTGAAAAACGTTATCTCATCAAGCGTATTTTGGGTACACCGGGAGATGTCGTACGAGTGGAAAATGGTTTTGTCTTTGTGGCTCCCCGAGAAAACCCAACTACATTTATTAAGCTCGATGAATCAACGTATCTTGGGAAAAATTTTGGTCATACTTGTCTCGATTATTCATGTGCTGGTTATGAAAATGAATCTCGTGATTTCGTTGTTCCAGAAGATCGGTATTTCCTTATGGGGGATAATCGACAACAGTCTCTCGATGCTCGTAAATGTTTCAATAGCGATTGATGTACTCAAGCCTTTGCCCCAGCCCAATTTGTTCCAATTTCTGCTATTTCCGGACGAGTTGCACTTTCTCTTGGGCATTTTGATCTTTTCAAACAGATATTCCCATATCCTATTATTGGGACACTGAAACAAGTAGTACCTTTTCGATGGTCAAATATTCAGAATGTTCACACCTATTCAGAGCTCAAATAATATGAAACGTTTTATCTCTGGATTTTTTGCCTGTATCTTTCTTTTTGCGGTGCTTTATTCGGTTTTATCGATTCGTTTATATCGTGTGAGTGGCGACTCTATGATTCCCAATCTTGGACCTGAGCAAATTGTTGTGGTTGATAGAGTTTCTCGACATTTTTCCCCACTTCATCGATCAGAAATAGTTGTCTATAGTGATACAGAGAGCAGCGAAAAATATAAAATCAAACGTCTCATAGGATTACCTGGTGATACATTGAAAATTCTTGATGGGAAAGTCTTGGTTAATTCTCAGGAACTCGAGGAGCGATATCTGACTGAGCATATTCGCACTTGTCTACCAGGTTCTTGTATAGACCTCTCGCCTTATGAGTATAATATTCCCTGAGATTCATATTTTGTTCTCGGTGATAATCGTGAGAACTCTATTGATTCTCGTTGATGCAGCGATCCAACACTCTGCGATAGAGCCAAAACACGCTATGTGCCACAGAGTGAGATAATCGGTCGTGTTATATTCTCATTTTAGTTAGCAATGTTTTATCTTGCAAAAAAACCGGTTTGAATCGGGAGCAATCTCCTCGTGAAGATCCTTAAACGAGTTTTAAAAGCCGATAAAATAGGATTTGCTGGTACGCTCGATCCTCTCGCGAGTGGTCTCATGATTATAGGTACGAATGGCTCATCTCGGCTCTTCCCTCTCATCGAATCATTCCAAAAAACCTACAGAACAAGTATTCGTCTTGATGGCACAACTTCTTCCTATGATTTGGAACAGCCTGTACAAGAAATTGATATCAAACAAGATGTTATTGAAGGTATTACGCAAGAAAGAATAAAAACGATCATACGAGAGAATTTCATAGGGGATATCTCCCAAATTCCGCCGCTCTATAGCGCTATATGGGTGGATGGTAAACGCGCATATCATCGGATGAGAAAAGGTGAGGAGGATATCATATTGGAGCCTAAATTACGGACTATCCACTCCTTTAACCTCATTTCTTATACATGGCCGATATTACTATGTGAAATAACTGTTTCACACGGTACTTACATACGTTCTCTGGCTCGAGATATTGGTGAGAAATTGGGTTGCGGAGGTTATCTCGGGTCTCTAGAGAGGATATCTATATGACATTTTTCTCTCGAGAGTTCGAGAAATTGGACTATTCATAACGATATAGAGTATGTAGAAATATCACATGAGGAGATGTTTCCAGAGATACCATTACTACAACTCGATGATGCATCTAAAAAACATCTCAGACTCGGTAGCACCCCTCTTCCAACAGCTAAATGAAATGGGTACTATTTCGTAGAATATGATAATAACTCATACGGTTTATTGGAAGCGAAGGATAATCACCTCTTCCCTCTCAAAAATGCTGTGTAAGTTGGATTACCAGTTATTGAGGACTGCTTGAGCGTCGTCTTTCTTATTCCCTGTATCAGCTGCTTCTTTTTGAGCAATAGTCTCTTTTTGCTTTTTCATCTCATAGCTCTGCCACTCTACCATGTGTTTCTGGTTGAGTCATTCGATTTCTTTTTGGTATTTTTTCTCTAATTCATCGAGTTTCTTGCGTTCAGTTTCGAGAATGTCATAGAGTCTCTGTATCTGATCTGCATTCATTGATGGTAGTATATCAAACCAGTACTGGCGTTCACTGTCGTCCATAGACTCAGTAGCGAGTATGAGCTCTATGAGCTTCCCATGCTTTGCCTGGATTTCATCGAGGAGCGTGAATGTGGTATTTCCCTTTTGAATTGTAGCCATATAAAGTTGGTTGAATATACTCTATCATGTTTTTCTCTTGTTTGCAAATAAAAATCATATTTTGCGAACAGAAAAACCTCCCTATAATAGGCATATTACTATGTCGTCAATACAAATAGCCGCTCTTATATACTTTACTCTTGTAGCCATTGGTGCTTGGATATTTTTTGGCGTGATATTTCTACAACTCAAGCGTTTCCTCAATTTGAGCCCATATGTTCCTGTTGTTTCTCGTGTTTTGACCATTATTCTCATAATACTGACAGTTTTAGGATATCTGATTATATTTATTCCGAGCATTTTTTGAGTTTTGACGACGGGATCTACCCCTTCCTCTACCAGTGGTAAACCGAGTGGCTATTTCGATACATATTAGTCTCGACTTCCCTCCCCTTTTGGATACACTCTTGTGTATCTTATGAATCCTTTTGAATCTGCTTATTCACGTCTGAATGACGCCCAGAAACTCGCCGTAGACACTATCTACGGGCCTGTAACAGTTATTGCCTGACCTGGAACCGGTAAGACGCAGCTCCTGACCCTCCGAATCGCTAACATTCTGACAAAAACAGACGTGACGCCGAGAAATATCCTTGCCCTGACCTATACAGAAGCAGGAGCTTTTGCTATGAGAGAGAGACTCCAGAGCTTTATTGGTATAGATGCGCTTCGAGTGAATATTGAGACATTCCATGGTTTCTGTAAATGACTCATAGACGAAGAATACCCTGAGCGTTTTGTTCGTTCTCCTGGAATGAAGATGCTCGAAGAGCTCGATGCACGTCGTATGATTGCAAAGATTTTGATTGACGGTGAATATACCTATCTGAAGCCTCGACA
>JACCDT010107885.1_pt1 | contig 48333 bp, 47 predicted proteins | sample 7446291 | NCBI WGS metagenome assembly JACCDT01 (sample SAMN15323446, study PRJNA562643) | freshwater metagenome | isolation source: river surface water | place: USA:Blue River Watershed | collected 2017-08-17
AACCAAAAAGTTATGCTTCCCCTTTGAGTGAGAGCTTTGTTATACTCTTTCCAGTTGTGGATGGTATATTTCTTCTTGGCTTTTGGAGTCATTTGCCACCTAAATTTTTAGTTGTCAGAGACAAAAAATTTATAGGGTTTTATCTCTTATGGCAAGAAAATCCATCCACAGCTAATTTTCTTCGTCCGGTTACGGTTACGCAAACGGTTACGACTCTCGAGACCGCATTCTACGATGCGGGAATCTTAAAGGGCATCTGCTGCGCGCTGAGCTATTTATTAAATCGATTTATGCAACAAGGCCATTTCATAGGTAAATAATGGTGAAATTAAAGCAATATTGAATATAGATAATAATATTTTTAATCTCTTTATAAGAGTCCGTTATGTTTTTTTTCTTGAAGGCCCATTGCATCGATTTTGATCCAATTGTCTGGTCCGCCAATGTCTTCGTAGCCACCAAGCCAGATTTTTGGTCTTACCACTTGCTTGTCAGGGTTTTGGTTGAGCCATGCACTCCACCAGCTGAAGGTGGAATTGCAGATAATATTGTGCTTACAAAGTGATTGGAGATAAAAATCAATATAGTAAGGCTCGTTTTCAATAAATAGGACATTTCTGTCTGCAGTTGGAATATTTGCTTTAGCAAAGGTGATGTTATCGCTTGTGACGACAAAGAGTGAGTCGGTAGGAAATAGAGACATTGCTTTTTCAAAGTATTCTCTTTCATATTGTATAAAGCTATCTTCGTCAGGCTTTTCTCTTAGATAATAACGTAAATGAACGCTTACGGAATTTGGGTGGGAAAGGATAAAAGAGAATTTGTTTCTAATGTATTTTAAGTCCTTAGGATGGGGTGCAAATAAGGTGAGAATTTTGTCTCTTTGGTGAGCGAAGTATTGCTCGTTTTGCAGGTAACCATCAATTTTCATATTGGGATGGTAGGGAATTTTTTCATAGCCAAATGGAGAATAACTCCATTTAAATTCAATGGGATTTTCTGGGGCATTGAATTTGCATCGAAAAAAGAAGTGGCGATAATCGTTGGAGACAGGGGAGAGTTCAGGAAAGTAAGCTTCAGCATCATTATCCCAAGCAAGCGCGCTTGCGGCTGCAATTTCAAACATTTGATTGCCGAGTTGGCCTAGAAGTGATCCAATAACAAAAGGTTTTTCTTCTTCTGCGTTTAGTAAAAGTGAGGTTGCTGTAAAGAGTAAAAATAGGTTTCTAATCATATTGCTGGTCTAAGTGTTTTTATCAGTTTTTCCTTATTAATTACTGCTATCCAGATTTCGCAGTCGTCTTTACCAAATGGGACATAGATGTCGTTTCCGGAGATGATGTATCCGCCAGGATAGACAACGCGTTTGGGGTTGGAGGATTTAATATAGAATGATTTTTCATTAATGGGCACAGGGGAAATTTTGGTGATGTTAAATGGGGGTGTGGCGGAAAATGTATATGCGCCCATGACGTAATGCCAGAGCACTTCATCTGTAAGAGAGGCCCCTGAGACGAGAGTTTTTCCTGAGTGGAAGAATGCTAAATATTCTCCATCAACAAGTTCTGCGGGAGTTCCGCCTCGTAGAGTTCCAAATTTCCAGTTGTCTATGAATTGGCTTGTGTATTGATGTGAGCAAATCCCTGTTTCTAGATCTGCTAATAGTATTTCATGTGGATTAAGGGAGTAACCGAGATACAGGTTGTTATTTGCAACAAATGGGACCCAGTTTTTTTCCCATATTCGAGTTTCATATCTGTCTGGATGAATGAGTTTGATAGGCTTAGAAATATCAAAATGAGAGATTGTACCGTCTGCGTGAGGATTCCCTTCAAAAGAATATTCTAGTTTAGCGACATATATATCGCGCCTGTCGATAGCGCGTGTATTTAATACATTAGGATTATCATTATAGATAAGATAGAGTTCGTTTTGATGAATAAATATTCTTGCATCCTCAGCCTGAGAGGGGATAAAGATATTATCCTTGCGCACATCTAAGAGTTCAGCTGGGGTGATTTGGTTAAAGGAATGATCCAGCAAGACAGCGCCCATGTAGGAAATACAAGGGCGTGTATTGGGAAGAGGCAAATATCTAAATGTGAGAATAAACCCCTCTTTTACTTCTATAATAGAGGGGTTCCATGCATCAGGATACTCTGTTAGCACAATTTTAAAAACTGAGCTCACCAGATTCTTCACATTCCTGGAAGGTCTTGCAATAGACTCTTCCGAAAATAGGACTTGAGAAATAAGAAAGAAAAAAAGAGCTTTTCTCATATTATTCGTTGATCCAGATGCTCCAATCAGCATCCTCATGATAGTCTGCAATTCGAGTATAATGTGCATCTAACCAAGCAACTGCTTTAGTTGTTGTTCCCCATGTAGTGTCATCAAATACAATGATGCCGCCTTTTTTAACCAATGGGGCCCATTTCATCGCATCATAAAGTGATGTTTCTTCGGAGTGATTGCCATCGATATGTAACAAGTCAATATTTTCGATCGGAGCTGCATCTACGGAAGTGCTTTTTATAAGTTGAACGAAAGGTGATAAGCGAAATTGCATAATTTTTTGTGCAAGATTATTATAAATTGCATCATGATCAATAGAACTCCACCAATCTTTATTTACCCCATCCATCCCTTCTGCTGATGCAACATTTGACCACGGGTCAATACCGTAAACTTTTCCTCGGCCAAGTTCTTTAATCGCATAAGCCATAGGAACTAGTGATTTTCCGCCCCATACTCCTATTTCTACTACTGTCTCCGCCCTTGTCTTTACGATTAAGTCCATAATCGTAAATGCTTTAAACTTTGAGCACCACCCCTCGAGTTGGTCCATTGACTGAGAAACTCTCTCTTTCAGTTTTTCTGCTTGAATTAATTCAGGCTTATACACAGCTAATGTATATTCATAATGTGAGGGATTGTTTTGTTGGTAATCTGCCGAGTTAAAATCCATAGTTTTTCCTAGTTTGGTTTTTTATAGTTTGGTTCTTTATTATCTGATAGGGCCTGCGGCTCTGTAGAAACAATATCATGTGTAAGTGCATATAATTTTAATGTGTCTGGTAAATAATAATCCATATCGTATCGTAAGAATATGTGATATGTTTTAAGAAAATCAAGGATTTTTTTAATGCCTGATCTTCGAATTATCATGGAATACGCTCCATAGCGGGCTCCGATTTGAATAAATTCTGGATGAAGGAGGGTTTTTAACTCAAAAATCTTTTCATTTGGAGGAGTATAGTTAGGACGCCTTGCGTAACTTATGCAAGTCACATAGTTTCCTTGTTGATCTTTTGTGTCTCTATCCGTAAATAAAACATCCCAATTCTGAGAGCCAATCAGTTTGTCTAGCTCTCTAATTCGATCAGTTAGCAGATGCGGATTTCGAATGACTTTAAAATCATCTTCTAGTACCCAAATCGTTTCATACCCAGAGTCATAGGCATCTTGAAGGATAGAAAGATGGCTTAGAACAATTCCAATTGCTCCCCTTGTCATCCCATGATAAAAATAGCATCTATTAGGGATGTGCATAACTTCATGATGAGGGTTATAATGGTCTTCTGGTAAGAAGCTTGTTCCCCATAAATCGTTGGTCATTTGTAAAGCATATGATACGCCTACATCGTTAATTACTTCAAAAGGGAGCTTCCAACCATTTATTGCTGAAAATCTGTAGGGGCAAATTCCATATTGTGCTAGCTGGTTTACGCAATTCTCTAATTTTTCGGGTCTTTCATCCAAATTAATCAGATAAATAAAGTCAATGTCTTGAATTTGATGAAAATAGAAAGATCTTTTGCTGTGACTTCTTTTAAATGATCTTCGAGATCTGCCGACAGAAAGGATAAAATGCTGAGAAAAAAAACAATTAATAGTTTGTTCATTAGTTTTTTATATAATTTGCTCCACCATTATCAGAAATTGCATTTGGGAGTGTGGATACGACATCGTGGATAAGAGCATAGATGTTTATGTCATTAGGTAGATAAAACTCCATGTCGTAAGGAAGAAATATTTTGTGGTGTTTGATAAAATTGAGAATTTTCTGCATTCCAGATCTTCGGATGATCATAGAGTAGGCCCCATAGCGAGCTCCTGTTTTTCTAAATATGCCATGAATATCCTTTCTTTGGGAAAATCTATGTGGGTTTTCGGGATTAAAATTTGGTTTTCGTGCATAACCCGTACAGGGGACGTATTGACCTTGCTGATTTTTAGTATCTTGATCTGTAAATAAAATATCCCAGTTATTATGACCAACGAGTCTATCAAGCTCAGCGATTCGGTCTGAAAGAATGTGTGGGTTTTGAATAGCAATAATATCGTCTTCCATAACCCAAATTGTTTCATAACCTGAATTTAGCGCATCTTGTAGGATGGATAGGTGACTAAGCGTAATTCCAACAGCGCCTCTTGACATGCAATGACAAAAATAATTCCTTCCAGCTTGATGGAGTATTTCGTGATGGGGTGACATGTCACCACCAGGTAAATAGGCTGTTCCCCAAAGATCTTTAAGCATGTGATGCTCATATCTAACTCCTAAATCATTTAGCGTATCAAGAGAAAGCTCCCAGCCATTGACTGCAGAAAATCGATACGGGTGAATTCCATAAGGATTTAATTCCCTCAAGCAATGTTCAAATTTTTCCGGTCTCTGATCCAAATTGATTACATAGATATAATCAATATTGCGCATCTGATTATGATAGCCATCAGGTTTGTCAGAAATAGACTTGAAGTAAGTTTCTATTCCAGCAGAAAGATGACTCACTGCTAAAAAAAATAAAATAAAAGTTCCTTTCATATCTCTTTGTATAGCACAAAAAGAGTAAATATCGCATGCTATTTTTTTGGGCAAAAGAAATAAGGTAGGTTAGTGAAACGGCTTCTTTTTTTTAACGTATTGATTTTGTTTTTATTATGTAATTTGAGCGCCAAAGCATTTGAAGTTGACTTAACATTTTCTCCTGCTTATAGATGTGATAATTTGCATTGGACAGTGAATTCTTTGCCCGCAGCAAATGAGATTACACAAGAACAGTGGAAAAACCTTCAAATCCTAGATTTATCTGGAAAGATTGAGTCGACTCTCTTTAACCATTTCTATGTTAAAGCTGAAGGGGATTATGGTTGGATTTTAGCGGGAACAAAAACATATGATTTAGATGAAGTTGGCACAACATTTGCAGATGAGTGGTTAGAAGCAAGAGTTAAAGGTTATGTTTATGATGTCTCTGGAGGTGTAGGTTATAAGGCGTTATTTTTTTCAAATCAATTTCAACTGCTCCCATTAGTTGGCTATTCCTATTCAGTACAGCACATGCGTGATAGTAATTATCAAGACAGGTTACATCTTCTTAATGTCTTTGAGGATGTTGTTAGCAATTCGACCTATAAATGGAACGGCCCCTGGATCGGACTTGTCCCAGCTTACTTGCATAAATATTTTAAAGTTAGTTTAGAATACCAATTCCATTGGAGCTTTTATAGAGGAAGTATTCAAGATAATTTGATTGATTCTCTGGAAGAAACGCAAAAGAAAAATTGCTCTTATGGTAATGAATTTATACTTAGTTTATTTTCATCTGAATGGCGAAGGTGGAAATTTGGTCTTGTAGGCAACTATCAGTTTTATAATGGGTCAAACGGAACAAGTACACTTGCAGGTCATGATGGTACTTTAAGTGGAGTTCACTGGACCTCTGGCGGAATTTCTTTAAACCTAATAAGGGTATTTTGAAAATTCTGCTATAAATAGCTTCTTAGGTTTTAAAGCTCAAACACCATCGGCTCATTTTTAACTCTTAGATTATCATCAACAAGAGCTACGTTAGCAAAAGTAATTCCGTTTTCTTCTAGTTTGCCGTAGGTGGGGTGGATATGGCCAAAGAGGCAAAGCTTTGGTTTGATTTCGATCACTTTTTCAAGAAGGGATTTTGAGCCGGTGTGTAGGGTTTTGCCGTTGTAGGTTACGGTGTCGAGGAGGCCGTAGGGCGGGCCGTGGCTGATGATGATGTCTGTATTCTTGGGGATGGTTGCGTAGATTTGTGTTAGGAGGGGATCTGCTTTGTTAAAGGCGCCCCAGAAGGGGAGTTGCCAGGGTGTGCCGTAGATGTGGAGGCCGAATAGGGTGATTGAGGTGTCCTCGAGGTAGTGGCAGCGGAGGTCTTGGGGGATGAGTGCGGGGGCTTTTTCAAAGATGAGGTCGTGGTTGCCGGCTATGATGACAACTTCGGTTGCGGGGACTTTTTCGAGCCAGGTGCGGAAGGTGGTGTCAAGCCAGGCTGCTTGTTTTTCGGGCGGGCCGGAGGGGCAGATGTCGCCTGCGATGAGGAGGAGGTCGCATGGGGAGATGGGGGGGAGGTTGCCGTGGAAGTCAGAGGTGGCGATGATGCGGGTCATAGGAGGCCGTCAATAAGTTGTAGAAGGCTTTTCGGAGTGAAGCCGTGGAGGGTGTCGAGTTTTAGGGAGGCTTTGGAGAGATCGTGTGTGATGGAGAATGCGTTTGGGATAGCGATTGTAAAGCAACCGGCGCTGATCCCGGACGTGACGCCTGTATGGCTATCTTCGACAACGATGCATTCGGAAGGTTTGATGCCAAGGAGCTTTGCTGCATGAAGGTAGATGTACGGTTTTGGTTTGTTTACACCTTCTGGATCAGTGTAGTCAGAAAGGTCGTCGTGTCCTGAAAGGACAACATCAAAGGAATTTTCGAAGCCCAGTGTTTTTAAATTGGTGAGCACTTCGTATTTAAGTGCAGCTGATGCAACCGCCAGCTTAAGCCCATGCGATTCTCTTTCTTTAAATAATTCTCTTACAAATTCAACAGTCGAGGCAATCGGTGGCAGTCCACGATTCAATGATTCTAAGAAAAGCTCCCGTTTCTGATTCAAAAGGAAATCCGGAGAATCATGTCCCAGTTTGATAGCAAGCTTTTTTGAAAGTGATGAATCAGAGCCGCCCACAAACTGAATGTAGTCATCATGGGAGAGCGTACCTGTGTGATTTTCAGCAACCTTCTGCCACGCAGAAAGGTGGGACCCCTCGCTATCAACAAGAGTGCCGTCACAGTCAAAAATAATTGCTTTTATCGAATTTTTCATGATTACAGTATAGGTGATTGATTCAATTTCGTCCAGAGATTGAGGTTAGGCTTATGCTGGGGCAGGACTAATAAGTGTTTTGCGCGCGGAGTTGATATTGTGAAGCCGTAAGCACCAAATCCAATAGAAGAGGGCTATGCTGAGGCCAGCTAAGAGAAATGCATTTGAACTAGGTGATGAATCAGCGGAGTTTGCAAGTTCTTGCATTACATTTAATAACACCTTTCCTGGGATGGTTATAAGAAGCCATTTAAGCCATGCAGTACCTTTTTTGAAATATGCACAGTGGTAGGTGATCCAGCAACCAATAGAAAAGGGAATACTGGCAAAAAACAGATTAATTGCAAGCGCTTGCCAAAATCCAAATGCTTCAATAAAACTGCCGTTTTTTTCAAGTAACATCTCTGTAAGCCCAATATAAGAAAAGGCACTAAACATGCAAAACGAAATCAGCCAGAATTTACGAACCTTTTTTTCGCGCATAAGAAATGCATCAAGTGAAATTGCGTCAACCGGCTTCTTACCTAGCAGCTTGAGTAATCTATAAAGTCCAAATACGAAGAGAAATGAAACTAGAAAAAAAGTTGTTGTTGATGCCATGAAGATCTATGTCGTATTATGAGCATGTTATTGTAAAAAATTCATTAAAAATTCGTCAATAAAATTCTGTAAATTCATGCCTGGTTCGTTATTCAAATTTTTTCTGAATGTTAATTGCTTCTTGTATGCTAATTCCTATGCGAGTTTGAAATTTTATTCATTAACCTGAATTTTTGGTTTATTTAATTCTTTATCAAGTAGATAAGGATAAATTTTAATCTTTTTTTTGTCGGGGAAGAAGCTTCCTCGACAAAATCTAACAACTATTTTTAGGCATAGTTTTGATTTGGAATTACACAAACTCAAAACTGGGGTTACTAACATAAGCCATCGAAGTGCCATTTGATTCTGGTACTAAGAAAAAATCCATTCCAATAATACAATAGGCATGTAGATTTTCAAAAAACGCAAAGCTTCCAAGCGAGCTTACATAGCTCCGCTTCAATCTAATTGGCTCTGCACCTGCAACAATAATATCTTCTTCCAAAACAAAAAAATCGCCTGTAATAGCGCTAACCATGCCATTGATCAGCGCGCTAGGATCGATTTCTGTTGTCGCAACATTTGCAAACAAAGCAGACAGACCAAAAAGAAATGCAAGTAAGATTTTCATGGGGAGGCTGATTTTAATGAATCTTAACAGGGCAAGTCAAGTGGAAAACATGTTTTTTTGAATCACGAGGAGTATAAGGGTCCTTTTCAAAATGAAAGAGACCCTTGTAGCGATTTGAATGATTTATTAGGCGACGTAGAAGCCGCATAGTGTGAGGTAAGCGCCTAGTAGTGTTATGATTGCAAACATTAGCCAGTACCAGCGGTGAAAAAAGCCAGAGACCATTTTCTGGGTTCTTGCAGGGTAGGTGATTCTAAGGAAGCCGCGAAGGATAAGGAGGCATCCGAGGAGAGTGATTAAACCTTGCCAGTTAAGTGTGAAAAGGGGGTGTGAAATCACAATTGCAAGGCCAAAAAGAAGGGATAGTGATCCTGAAAAAACAAGTAAACCTTTTGAACTTGCAAAGTCTTTTACGGCACTTTCAAGTTCTCTTCTTCTTAATAATAAATCTAATGCAATTACTAATAGATAAATTCCTATGAGTCTTGCCAAAAAAATTGATAATACCATATATAACTCCTTTTTTCTTCTTTTATGAGAGGGGGATTTATTATGCTATAGATTTTTAAAGTTTTTTTTTGTAGATAAGGGGAATGATTAAATCCATGACACTAGCTCTTTTTTTTGCTTTTTTATTTAGTGAGCCACTGCCTTATATTGTCACAGATCTTCTTCCAACTGGTCCTAAAATGGAAGCCCTCTTTGAAGATTTCGCAAAGCTCGCCGATCAGAAATTGGATAGATTTGTTATTGCCAGTGAAAAGAAGCTCTTTGATGAAGCTTATGAAGCATGGGATGATGTCTGCAGCTCCTTTTATAATCTACAATTTATTTACTATCAGACAATTATGTTTTCCGAAAGCTTGGTTGATCGTGGATATGCAGGCAGACATGTGCTAAATGCGCATCAGATTTTTAGAAAATATCTTAATGAGAAGAAGATACAAAGTGTTTTTAATGCAAATGGTTTTCAGGCGGCATTGCTTACGCCTTTTCAAAGGTATTTAACAGAAAAAATTGTCGGTGGCGCACCAAATCCTGATGAGGAGAGTTGGGAAAAGCTTTTTCAATATGAGCGAAGAAATTATCTGTCCCAAGAATATCCTCCGAGCAAACCGGTTTCTATTAGTAATAAGTTCAAAGTTCTTACAGCGAATGTTCTTTGTTTTCCCGAACAGTTTTCGTATTTTTTTGGTGGGGTTTCACCTTGGGCTAATCGTATTGATTCTATTGTTGCAAAGATTATTTCGTCTCAGGCGGATGTTGTTTGTTTACAGGAGATTTGGAATGGAAAGATAGGGAAAGCTTTAGCAGAAAAATTAAAGAAGCGATTTAATTACTTTATATATGATGCCGGAAATCAGTATGGAACACTGAGTCCTGAGGAAATCGGTTTTAATAGCGGCCTTTTTATTGCCAGCAAAATTCCCTTAGATACGGTAAGTTTTATTCCATTTACTCGAATGAAACCTATGATTGCAGGCATTAAAAGAGGTGCGATTCGCGCAAAGATTACGGTTGGAGATGCAAAATGGACGATGGTTGCAACCCATCTTCAAGCAGGGTGCGATGATGATGAGGAACAGATCAGAAAGGATGAGCTTGCAGAATGTGTGGAATTTTTGGGAAGTGACCCAGGATTTATTATAGGTGATTTAAATATTAATGCATTTTCAAATGAATTTCAGACAAGCATTCTTTCTAAGAATTTTTTCATTCCCTATTTGTACAATAAGTCAGCTGTGAATAAACATACTGCTACTGCCACGGACTTTTTTAATGACTTAACCCACACACCTCCAGCTGATAGAAAGATGATAAAACCAACTTTTGGTTTGTTTGACTATTGCGCAATTTCTAAAAAAACAAATGGAATGAAGTTAATTGGACAGGAAAAGCTTACTTTATTTTCGATAAAGGATCCAAGTGGCGCTTTATCCGATCATCACGGAATCATCACCACCTGGCAGGTTAGGTAATTAAAACACAAGTCCAAGGTTAATGTAGGGGCCTGTTAGTATAAAATTACTTAATGTTCGAACGTAACCAACTGCGTAGAGACCATCATCAACTGTTGGCGTGCCAATTCCTGTAATTTCAGGTAGCACTTGATTGGTCATGTCAAAAGATTGAATCGCATTTAGATAGATTTGAGCCTGATAACCGAATCCAAATGTAATTTTGCAGCAGCTAAACATTCCTGAGTAGGAAAATCCAAGTCTTTCTTCAAGAGCAGGTACTAACTGTGTTCTGTTTGGAACAGTAGTTTTTTGTAAATTTGGATTGGGACAATCTAGAACAACTAAATTGGGTGACCATGATTTATAATGCGTTCCGTTTTGAGATTCTCCAATGATCATCGCCATAGATGTACTCGCATTTAGAAAAAATCCCGCTATAATTCTGTAGTCAAAATCAAATCCAAGATCTGGTCCAGCGCCTATGAATGTTGAATAATTATCAATTGACCTTGCAACAGATAAGGAGTCGTTTTCATAATGATTATGCTGGATTTGTTTGATGCGGGCGAAGCTACCTCCAGCAAAAAAGTTAGGGTAGAATCTACCAAATGCACAAAATCTTTGAGAGAAGTTTAGATTCACTGTATCAAAATGAAATTTTGCTTTTGCTTTAGCTTTTAAATAGTAGTGTGAATTTGGGCCTATGTCTGAGTTTGCACCAATCATTTCTCCATTTACACTACCGACAGTTTTGTTTGCTCGATCATTTGAAAAAAGGCGTTGCCAGTTCAGAGTAATTGCTGTGTCCATATCGGAGAAATGAGCTCTTGCACCGAGATTAAATGCTGGGCTGTAGTCTGGGAAAATTTCATATACTTGCCAATTGGGAGAAACTGCTGGTACTGCAATATCTGGATCTAGACCAATTGCTTCTACTGCATAGTAAATAGAGCTTCCATTTGGCTGTAAAAAGAGACATTCGCCATAAAGTTCAGCCATTACCGATCTTGATTTTGGCTCAAAGGATGTGCAAGTAGGTAAGGAATTAGAAGAAGGAACCCCTTCTGCAGACAGAGCATTAAGAAGGGTAATTGATAGTAATGATAAAACTTTTTTCATGAGCATCCTAAAATTTGATAATTGTATTTTTATTTTAGGATGCATTGTCTGTTAAATTCAATAAATTTTTACATTATCTGCCACGAACTGCTGGCTTGATAATTTTTGTAGGTTTAGCAGGCTTACGGACTTCTCTCCCCAGTGATTTTTGTTTTTGGGGTTTACCACTTCCTTTGCCTGATTTCCCTGAATTCTTCATAAGTACCTCGCTTGAATTTGTTTTCTCTCATTATAACAAAAAAAACTTTCTTTTAGTAAAAGATTCGCCTATATATTGAAATTTTAACAAAAGGAGTTTTTATGAAATATATTTTCGCGTTAGGAAGAGTTTTGTTTGCTAGCGTTTTTATTATTAAAGCAATTGGACAGTTTTGTCCTATGATGATTGCAAGAGCTTCTGAAAAGGGGGTTCCCATGGCGGAGTTATTATTTCCATTATGGGGAGTGCTTGCAGTACTTGGCGGCCTTAGTATTTTGCTTGGCTATAAAGCAAAGATGGGAGCTTGGCTGCTTGTAATTTTTCTTCTTCCGATCACATTTGTAATGCACCCATTTTGGGGGGGAGAGACAGGGCTTCTTGTTAGGTTGCAAATGCTTTGTTTTTGGAAAAACATTTCTTTAATGGGCGCTTGCCTTATGATTGCATACACAGGTTCTGGTCCTTGCAGTCTAACCAAAAAGTAAGAAGTAGCTAATTTGGGCTGAGCATGCTAAGATTCTTTGAAGCTTTAAGGAATCTTAGTATTGAAATCAAGTTTGCTATTACCAACTGAGTATTTTAGAAATTTTTCTAATGATATTTTGGCGGGAAGAGACATAGAAACATTTCAGGAGAGTTGCAAGCGCATTGCGGTTGTGGCTCTTCCTTACATTGCTCTTTACAGACCAGCTGGATTTACTTTGACGCTTTGCACTGGGGCTCTTCGTGTATTCACTGATATTTCTAAATTTAGGTCTAAGAAAGAAAGCGGTGTTCACTTATTGCATGTAGCAATGAGTGTTGCTGCAATAGCTGGGACCGTGTTTGCTCATCCCCTGGGAATGTTTTTAGCAACAATTCAAGATTTGGGAAGCGCTTTAAAAGATGGCTCTTATTTGGAGATATTAAGTAACGCTCTTTATTTAGGAATGTTTTTTGGTGCTGGACCTGGGCTTTGTATTGCTCAGCTATTTATTCAGATGATTACGCTATTGCGTAAAGCAAAAATTGAACGGGCAAGGGGAAATGATTTAGAGTCGATTGCTCACTTAGGAATGGCAATCATTAGAGGAAATCAAATGGTTAGACGCATAGATAGACAGATGGTTGATATAGTTATTTCTTACCTTAGAAAGCCAGTATACGCAATGATGGAATGCACATTGCAAAAATCATTAAAAACAATCCTATACTTTCCCTTTATTCCGCTTACGGGTGTCCTTTTTGGAATAGCTTTAGTTATTGATACACTTGCGCAAAAAATATTTCCCCGTGAATTTACTTATTGGGAAGGAAATGGAGTGTCAAAATCAGGTTTACCGAAAAAAATATTTACATGGAATGTATGCATGTTATTCGGGGGACTTCCGATTCAATTTGGCGGTGTTGCACCTGTAGAAAAGCGCGTGAATGATGTTGCAGAAAAAATTTTGGCATTGAATCCAGATCTAATTGCTCTTCAAGAAGTTTCTGAACCTGCAGCTAGGCTTCTCTTTGAAAAATTGCAAAGTGAATACAAACATTTTTATACAAGAATTGATCCTGAAACTTATGTTGGATTGGATAGTGCATTGTTTGTTGCTTCTAAAATGCCTCTTGAGAATCCGGCCCTGAAGTCTTTGCCGCGAATGGGACTCATGAGAAGAGCTCTTTTTTCCTTTAATATTGGCTCTCTCAACTTTTTAACTACACACCTAGAGCCCGGAATAAAAATAGATGATCAAAGGGTGCGTCAAAGACAAGTTGAATGTGCTCTAGAGAACGGGGTATCCACGAGCACTATAATGCTAGGAGACTTAAACATGGAACGGGAAGGGGAATTTCAGCAAAGTCTTCTTTCGAAAGTTTTTCACGATATTTTTTCTGGCGTTAGAGAGACGGCTACAGATTTTTTTTCCGCAAAAGTTAGAAAAATTGATCCAATCAATCAGTCAATAGATTATATTTTAGCTACACCTGATATAGAGTTAACGGGAGAACTTATTTCTGGCTATGATAAAGATAAATGGGCGCAATCCGATCATCACGCACTATTTGCTACATTGAAAGAAATTTAAATAATCTGCTAAAAAATTGATAGGGGAAAAATGTCTATTATTGAAAAAATTAATGAAGGTATTAAGGATGCAATGAGAAGCAAGGATGCTGTAAGGCTTTCTACATTTCGTATGCTTAAATCAAAAATATTGGCAGTTGATGCAAGAGCGCTTTTGCCTGATGCAGATGTCTTAAAAATTATTAAAACATATTCAGGCAGCCTTCAGGAAGGTTTAGAGTATGCTCAAAGTGCAAAGCGTTTAGATGCGATAGATCAATTGAAAGCCGAAATTGCAATTGTTCAAGAGTTTTTACCAAAAGCACCCTCACACGAAGAAACAAAAGCGCTTGTTTCTTTAGCAATTATTGATTCTGGAGCCAAGACAAAAAAGGATTTGGGTTTGGTCATGAAATCTATCATGAAGTTAAATAATGCGGTAGATGGAAAGTTAGCTAAAGATTTGGCAGCCGAATTATTGGCCGATTAGATTCAAAATCATCTTGATGCTAAGTTGATTGCAATATTTTGCTTATGCTTTTCTAACGCAACGCTGATCCCTTTTTTTTAAAAAATCTTGATAATATTTAAAAAATACTTTAACTTTATCTTTGCAATTTCTAAATTTTTCAAAGGGGTTATGATGTTCAGTTCTTTTGTAAGTTTTGTAGCAGATAATGCTATGCCAATTCTTTCTACCGTCGCTGGGATGAGTGTAGGTGGATACTCGGAATATTTATGGGGGCATGTAGAAGGTTGTGATAATTCTTCAAGAGTCCTAACAACAGCATTTCTTGCTATAGGCATTGTAGGTGTTGCTTTTTCTGCAATGAATAGAAAATTTCGTAAAGACATTTATAAGATTCATCCAGAATATTCTAAAACTTCATTAGGCTATAAAATTCAATCTACACTCTATATTCTAGGAACCTATTCAGCAGGAATATCTCTTGGATCAGGCGTTACTGCTATAACAGAAGAAGGGCTTAAAAAATGTTACGATACTAACACATATGGGATTGTGATTTTAGGAGCTGGCTCATTATTTATTGTGCTTAATGGATTTGATAGGTGCCGTTTACACAGAAAAACATCTCATATGAATCGAGTGGCTCCTTTGCTTTTGGCAACTGCGCCGCCTATGCCTTTTACAGGAGCAGATGTGGAAGGAGTAGAGTTAACATTTGCTAGGAGAAGACCTGAAGATGACATTCCAGACTGGATATAAGTGAATATTCAGTAATAATTTCATTGTAAATAATGTAATAATATTAGAATCTACTACTCTTTTTTTCTAAGGGAGGAAGTTGTGATGACTTTAGCAGTAGGACTAGTTGAGCCAGGCTGTGTGGTAGCTGATGAAATGGTTTCAGGACCTAAGACTTCTGAAGGTATTGTATTATTAAAAGGTCTAATCGCATCTAAAGTAAAGTATGTTTCATTCGCCATAATTACTAAATTCACTCCTTCTCTCCGGCATGGAATTTTAATGAGCGCTCGGCAAATAATTGCCCTTTTTAATCCGTTAGAAAGTGAGGCATTAGCGGCTCCTAGGTACGTTCAAATTGCTAGAAATGTGTATAGAGTGATAGTCGGAGAGCATCCAGAGGAATCCGAATTTATTGGCGTAAGTAGCTGTCAAATTTCTGATTGTAGTGATGCAATTATTAGGTTAGATGCAAAGCAATTAATGCAGATTTATCCTTTCGAAAAAAAAGATAGATTTCCTGCAAAAGCAATCACTCTAAAGGTTAGCTCTGAAAGCCTGGCAATAATTGAATTTGAATCTCTAAGGAAGCTTGTGCAGTCTTACTTAGTTGGAGATTTTCTTCGTGTAGGTCAAAATTTTGAGTTATCTCATTTACTAAAGTCATATTCCTTTAAAATACAAGGGGTAGTTCAAAATGAACACCTAGTTAGTGCAGAAAGTGATCCTATTGAAAGGATAGATTTATTAAATAGAAATGATTTTTCTATGGGTTATGTTGATGAGGAGACAGACTTTCAGTTTTCGGTTTTGTCTGATTCCCAAGTCTGTATTGTGAATAATTTACTTAAAGAAACCGAAGGTTGGAAGTATGTTTTTAATTTAATGATGCAACCATGTTTATCTGAATTAACTCCTATGTTTCAGATCTCTAAGGTAGTAGATCTTGCTAAAATAGGAGAGGAGATAAAAAAGCGGAAATATTGGGTTCAAGGATTAACAACTGAAGTTCTTGTAGCTTCCTTACCTTATGAAATTAGTCTAACCAAAATTAAAAATGCATCGGGTAAACGCCATAATATGGATGAGAACTTATATCCAAGTTGTTTTGAAATTGGTGAAAGTGCAGAGTTGGTTATTAAATTTCCTAGTTCTATTGTTGTTATCAATTCAAATGTGGAGCCTAAAGTTGCTAGCGCAATCACATTGAAAATAATTAAATGTAAATCTGAAAAAAAAGATGATTTTCTTCAAATAATAGATGTTGAAGATCTTGCTATGAAAATAGGGTGGTGTGGGAACCCTTTAGTTCTTGTGGGTGAGAATTTCAAGTTTAATGATCGTGAAAATCATTATGCTTTCGAAGTAGTAAGTGTTCTTGATGAAGAGGGAAGTCTACATTTAAAAAAAACAGGAATTAATCCCCGTTGGAAAGTTGGAACTGATTGTAAAATTGAATTTATCTATAACAGTCTTAGTATAGCTTTAGTTGAGGGTTCAAAGATCTTTCGAATAAAAAAAGTATGTTTAGAGCTGAGTCGTGTAGAGATTGCATTAGGGTCTGAATTAAAAATCGATGAGGATAAATTAAAGGAACTAATAGCGCATCAAATGCCACGCGAAGTGGTTTCCAATACAATTTTTAATGTTACTCTTTATCAAGCAGGTCAGCAAATACGGATTTTTTTTAAGGTCAAGTCGCTTGAGTTTGATCCGTCAGAGATAGAATCTTCTTCATATCAGAAATTAGGTCTATTTTCGCACGAAACAAATATTGAAATTATCAGTCCAAATTCTATTGAGAATAAATCTTTCGAAATCATAAAGGAAACTATTGGGCCCGAAGGTTTGGGTGTCCCAGAATTTTGTAATTTAGGTATTGGTGGCCTTTCTCAACTTGTAAAACAAAGATTGCATTCAATTAAGCTTAGCATCAATCCAGAAATGAAGGAAGAGATGATAAAAAGAGGGATGAAGCCTTCTAAAGGGCTTCTCCTTTATGGCCCGCCAGGAACTGGTAAAACTTCGCTCGCTCGTGAAATTAGTAAAATTCTTGGGTATAAAAAATCAAATGTACATTTTTATAACGGACCTGAGTTCTTCAAGAAATTTTTAGGGGAAACTGAAGGCGATATTAGATCTATGTTTGCTGTTGCTGACAAGGGCGGACAACATGCAATTATTATTGATGAAATTGATGCGATTGCCTGTGAAAGAACATCATCGGAACTAACGCCATCTTGTATGAGAAGTATTATAGAACAATTTTTAGTAGAAATGGATGGATTCAAAAGCCGCGATAATCTTATTGTAATAGGATTAACAAACAGATTGGATGAAATTGATTCAGCACTATTACGTCCCGGAAGATTTGATACTTTACTAGAAATTGGATTGCCAGATGAAGAGGGAAGAAATGAAATTTTAGAGATATATATAAAAAAGTTAAAGGACGAGAGCCTTCTTGCAGATAATGTTGACCTTAAACATTGGGCAAAATTGAGTGGAGGATTCTCAGGGGCTGATATTAAAGAGATGGTAAATGAAGCCAGTTCTTATTCTCTACAGAGAATTTATACAATGAAACCAGAAGATAGGGCAACTTCTGATTATCGTATGGTTACTCAAGATGATTTTTCTGAAGCTTTTGATAGACAAAAAGGAAGAGGAATGAGAGAAATGCAATATAAACTTGCTAGAGGAGCTGGTGGAGGTTCTGGAGCTGGAGGATCTTGATCCAAGTAGTAAGTTAGTTCTAAGATAAATAACGCAAACTGATTTTCGCAATTCGCGTTAATTTTATAGTATTGCTAATTTTTCTTTCGAAGAGAAAACTAAATCATGATTGTTATAGGTTATTAGCTGCTTGATGAGCTTTTTCTTTTATTTTTTCATTGGCATCATGAGCCACTTCTTTGGTTTTTTCTGCTGCTTCTTTAGTTTTATTTCCAATATCATGTGCAATTTCTTTCGCTTTTTCTACTGCTTCTTTAGCCTTATCTTCAACATTATGTGCGATTTCTTTAGCTTTTTCTGCAGCTTCATGAGCGCCGTTTTCGATATTGTCCTTAGTTGCTTTTGCAATTTCTTCTGACCTGTCAATTACGTGATCAATTTTTTCACCAGTAGTTTTGTCTTTTGCAAATAGTGAAGCAGTAGCCAATAGTGGAAATAATGCCATAAGAACACACACTTTTTGTTTGAAATTAATTTTCATAATTACCTTGGTTGTTTATTATTTAGGAAAACATCTAGTGAAAGTGCTTTATTCACCTTCGGTAAGGGATCATGCTGTTTAACGAACATATTGTCCAGTTGTTTCTTTTTCAAAAACACGGTCTTAAACTTTTGATTGAAAAAGATCTAAGAATTCAGATATACCTAACGTAATTTAAAAATGAGAGTGCCGGCAATCAAAAAACCAAGTTTCGAATCACGAGTATATACTCATGACAGTTGAAAGACCCCGATTTTTCGCAGCAAAATCGTTTTAGTTTAATTAAGCGAAGCCGTCCGCTGAAGAGGGCTCTGTTTGAAACCAGGCCCGATGAAGCGGAATTGAAATAAAATGATTCTGCAAAGAAAAAGAGGGTGTTTCAACTGGAATGAGTATATACCCTTTGAGAACATACTTTTACTTAAACACAAGGAGAATTTTATGAGCGCATCAAGAATTTTGGGAATTTCTGTATTGGCTGCAGGGATAGTCTGTTTATATTTTGGAGTTAATTCTAGTAATGCTTTTGTAGATCAAATTGCGGAATCTGCTACGGGTCGATTTACTGAGCATACAATGTGGTATATTATTGGTGGAATTGCAATGATTATTGGTGGTGGCGCTTTATTTGTGAGGGGTCGTCAGAAGTTATAGTCATTTAACTTTAAACCCCCTTGGGTGCTTATTTGCCCTGGCGCTCGAGAAACAACCAATCTACTTTGCTCCTCTCCTAGTTAAGTTGAAAAACCTTAACTTGTCATTTAGCTTCTAACTTGATTATTTAGCGATGCGATATAGGAGAATAAGTTGCCAATCGGGTTTTCAATTAATATCTTTGCTTTAATAGTATCTTCATCTTCTTAATTTTATTTTTGATATAACTATCTCTTTAAGCTATGTTGCTTTAGCATAGAATCTCTTGCATTCATCTTACAAAAAGATTTGTTATGATTCATTATCAATTTAATTTTTTAACTCCTGCTGAGCTAATTATTTTAGAAGAGCATCTTAAATTAGGAATACCCCATCTAAAAGAGCATCTCAGCAAGAGGGAAGTGGAGCGGCTTTTGGGATCGCTTTCATTGAGTCAGTTACAAATTTCGGAAATTGGTAGAAGCAATATAGAAATTTCTGGCAATTTATCACTTATTCTCAATACTGTTTTTACCGCTACATTTGGAGCTTGGCTTGGATATTCCGCTTTTTGGGGACTCAGTTTATCTTCAACTTGGGTTTTCGGATTTATTGTTACTATTGCAGCTAGCTTTGGAGTTCTCATAGGATATCAGAGTGTAAGGTTTACAAAGCAGCAATCAATGGAAGCAATAAACGCTCAAAGAATTAATTTTTTGCAGATCGAGATATTAAAAATAATTCATGAAAAAAGAAGGGAAGAGATTGACGCAATTATATTGCAGTTAGACGATCTGTTTGCAAACCTGAGCTTCGGAACATTTTTTAAAGAAAAAGTTTCTGTCTTAAACTTACTGGGGAAATCTACAAATGAGATCTCTGAATGGGCTTTAAAAGTAGAGGCAATCGGAAGGGCAAAACTGGACGTGTGTTTCAACGGGCTTGTTTCTGAAGAGTGTACTGAAGAATGGGTGAAAATTCAGGAGGAATTAAGTCAAAATGCAATTTCCTTTTTTGAGAAAAAGGAGGAACTACAAGTGATACACAATGGATCTCAAGTAAATAATGAAGAAACTATTGATTCTTCTTTGAGAAAGTTAATTTCCAGGGCTCCAAAAAAATCAGAAAAGTCACTTTCTTGGATTCGAAGTAATATCCGAGCGCTCGTATTAGGGCTCGCTCCGACTCTTTTAGGCGGTTTTAGCTCTCTTTCTGTCTATTTAGGGGGAGTCCCTTTAATTTTGAAAAATTTTGGTTATGATAAATCAATACTCTTCTTTGCAAATCCTAAAGTTAAGATGGTGGAGTTTGCTATTTCACTTTTGATCACTCTTTATTTTGGATTTTCATTTGCCTACATGAATTGGAATGCATTCAAGCGGTACCGAGAAATTAAAAAGACAAATCAAAATATCATTCAAATGGAGTCCGCACTCACAGTATTGGATGTGAATATGCTTGCTCTAAAAGAGCTGAGAAGTAGCGCAATTCAATTGATGAGATTTTTTAAAATAGTTAGCAAAATTACTGAGCATTTTAGTCTGGGAGTACGTTAAAAACCGGTTGGCAACTTTTTTATTTCTATAAATCAAATTTATTTTGTATATTATAGGTGTATGAGGGATTATGAAGATAGTTTTAGTGGCGCTGATCGCGTTTATCAACCATTTATGTGCTCAAGACTATCAGAATAATTTCACAAATTTAATAAAAAACACGATTTGGATTGTTCCTCCATCTACCTTGGTAGCCTATCAATATTCATCATCATCTTATACGGCTGTGACAGACCAAACGGTATGGATTATAGATAGCTATGATAATGGCTATTTCTTCGGAAATTCTTATACTGCTGTTATCAATTCAGGTTCTACAACGTACTCTCAGAAAAAAATACTCGGCACGATTACAAGAGGCGGAGCTGTCTATATTACGTTTATACCCTCAGGATCAATTTCTACCACTGATTTGGTTAACGGGATTGGAACATTTGCTGATTTGCAAGGCAGTTACCAGTTTGTCATGCAGATGAATGCAGGTTCTGCTGCAGATGGACTTTCTCACTGGTCTTTCATGATCAGCATAAATCAAAACAGTCCATACTATTATAGTTTGCCAGGTGTAAATCAAAGCTTGCCTGAATTTTTAAGCAACTTTTAATCCCACTGTTCAGTGTTTGTAAGTCATTTACCCTTAAAATATTAAGTAAAATCAGTTTGATAAAATAATAGTGCGATTTATGCTGCATTTTCTGTAATCACCTAATGTTCAGATGTTAATGATATTATTATTTTGCTGTATCTTGCTTAAGCATCAAATTTAAATATTATATAATACGCTCATAATAAGAGGTTTAGGATACTTCTTAGTGAAAATGATAAAAATATTTTGAAATGTTAGTTTTAATATGTTATAATAAGTGTACTTAAATTAATAATATTAACAAAAAAGAGGGGTCTAATTATGAGTTTTATATCTACTTCAATGAGAACGCTCGCAACTACAGCTTCTGTTGCAGCAAAAGCAGCGCCAAAAAAAGAAATCAGCGGGTTTAATCAGGTAATCATTAAGGTTTGGGCTATTGTGGTCTTTGGAGGAGTGGTAGCTGGTTCTGCACATGCAATGGTAAAAGATGGATTAATTCCAAGTACTTCAGTCCATTCTGTTGCAGACTTTCCCAAAAAAACAGCCTAAGAAGTAGGTCTATTTAGTAGTTAGTGGATGAGTCTTTTCATAGGTCTCTTTCTTTAATTTGAAGGAGACCTTTTTATTTCCAGATAGCAATAAAACTGAGGTTAATATCTCAGTAATACACCTACGCTCAATCCGGATAAAGCTAGATTTCCTTTTGTGGTATAAGCGCCTGTTCCTAGGCTCCTTTGCTGTAAATAAAAATCCTGAAATCGAATGATATTGATGTAATAGTGTTCTTCCCAGGCTGCTTTTAACAAGAGTTCAAGATTGGGTTTTTGAAAGAGGTGTCTCCAGCTAAATCCAATTTCTAGATCCGTATTCAGTATAGTTCCACCTTGAGAAAGTTTTTTAATTTGATCTACTAATATAGTGGAATCGCGTGATGAATAGTAATCTGTCTCGACATAGTCTTGTTTTATTTTAAAGTTGCCCCATAAGTTATTTATTGCACAGTTACCATAAAGTCCAAACCCAGCTTTAAAATCAAAGTTCGCTTTAAATCCTATTCTAGGACCAATTCCCAGCAATAAATTTTTATTTTTTGAATCGACGACATTTGTTGACGGTAGATTAGTCATTAGATCTAAAAAAGCGGTATTGACAGTGCTCTTGAAATTTTGAGATACGTCTAGACCTTCAATCGCAAGAAAAGGCTCAAAAAGAAAATGATTGCCGAGGAGTAGTTTTCGTCCGAGTTGTAAATCGAGTCGGTTGAAATGTAAACCCCATTTTTGTGTTACTTCAAATATACCTGCAGTGCTTGGGGTAGAAGTTAGAATAGTTTCCACATTTGCATTCACTGTATCATTCGAACTTGTTGAATAGTAAGTGTAGCATAGTTCAATATCCCAATTTGCAGGTTGCGCACCAAGTACTGCCCGGACTCCTGAATTCCACTTAGAGCTTAAATTAGGGGAGTCTCCTGTGCTGACAGTAGGAGAGTGAAATCCGTCTTGAGTGCTAAACCAGAGAAGATAATCGATTTCACAATGGACAAGGGAATTAAGCTCCTTTTGGTAAAGAGATGCGCTTTTATCTGTAAGTTCGTTTGAATGTATGCTTACAATTAAAAAGAGTGAAATTAGTGAGCAAATTTTTATGATGTACATTTTTTTAGTCTTCCTACACTTAGATTAATAATTTACTGTAATACCGTAGTTTGATTCTAAATAGGTGGTTTGGTCAGATGTAAGCGTGTTTCCAAAAAAGAAATATGCTTTTCCTGGATAGTTATTTGATGTCTGATAGAAGTTTATGGGATTGTAGGATATACGTTCAGTGATGATAATTTGAGGGGTGCCACTTGCAATTAATTCGGGAATACTAAAGGCATTGATCTGGAATAGAGGATACGGATTAGTTGATACATAAGGGTAATTGAGTGCAGAAAATGCGGGGAGGTCTGGGCTTGTAACGATTAGTCCGTTATTAATTAGGGCTAAAGTTTGCTCGTTATATATTTGTACATTTGATGTTAAACCGCTGCCTATTGAGTTTTGGTTTAGCGATAAGATATAAAGGTAGGGGAACTCTATTGTAGTAAGATCAATAAACCCATTGCTGTAGACAGGGATACCTTGAGAATTGAAATAGTTTTCTCCTGTATTATTTGCTTGAAGTTCAGCAGGGGGAAAGACAGATACAGCCGCATAAAAATTATCAAGTGCATAGCTTGTGCTATAGATGTTTGATAGATATTTTAAACATTGATTAAGGTCGTAACCTTGTCCTGTTAAATAAGTTGTAATGTTGTTGTAATTAGCGATATTTGTATCATATTGAGTGCCGCTTGGCATCAGTGCAGTCGGAAAGGAAGATATGATTTCTGCAGCGTTATAATATTCTGAGCCTAAGAAAGCCTCACTTTGCATTGCTTGAAAAAATGTTACTTTTGTGAAACGGTTAATAGATAATTGATCATCCTCGCCATTTATCGTTCCCACTCGAAAGAGGATCTGAAAGGTTGTAGAGTCAAGATATTCTGCAGGCATTGCGGAGATCAGGTAACCCATTGATTCGTATTGGGTAGCAATTGTTTTATTCGCAGTTATACAAATTCGTATTGTTGTGTTTGGTGTGCTGAATTTCTCAAAAAACTGAATCGTAATGTTTTCGCTTGCATATACAGAGGTTTGAATACCATCTACATTGTAAAAATAGAAATACGGTGTGATATTAAATAGGGAGTGTGTATTTAACCACGATTCGTCAGGAACTGTGACTTCAATTATAATATAATCGTTTTTTCCCATGGTAATTTGAGGAAGCGAATTAGCTAGAGTGCTGATATGAGGAAAAACAGGAACCATATAATTTACAGTTGAGTTGGCACCGTAATTATCAAGTGCGAGACCAAGATAAGTTGTAAGTTTGATAAAGTTATCAAGGTTGTAGCAAGCGCCTACTATTTCGCGCACAGAGGGTGTTGTTGATATAATTGTTGAATAGGGATCATGACTGATTGCCATGAGAGAAAGAGTGCACAACGAAACTAAAAAGCCAAAAAAGCAGCGCCTCAATTAATGATCCTCTCCAAGTAAATATTGGAACTTATTATAGTCGTTGTTCAAAATAAAACAATTACTTATTGTGAAAAATAGAGGGGTATTTTAAATGAAGAGCGCTTGGCTTATGTTCATCTTGACAATCGGTCTATTTGCAAGTGATACACTGCCTTCACAAGCGTCAAATGAGGTTATCTTGCCTTCATCACTTAAGCACTATCAGTATTGGATAGATGTTGCGTTTACCTATTGGTAAGCAAAAGAGGACGGATTAAATGCCGCAGAAAGTGCGCAGGTAGATAGCTCAGCCACGACTGTTTTTGCCAATAACCCTACAATTTTTCAGCAAACATTTCGATTTCATCCGGGATTTAAGGTAGATGTTGGTCTTTCTTATAAAAGTGATTGGTTGCTCTTTGGGGAATATACCTATTATCAAGGTGAAAATAGAGTGAGCCGAAATGCTCCTTTAGGCTCAATAGCAGAGGGTGTTTGGAATGTTGATAGTTGGTATCTTCAAAAAACTTTTTATTCCAATCAGTCTTTGACAGGTACAACACTTTCTAGTACATGGAAAATTTTGTTGAACATGGGTGATTTGCTCCTTTCAAGACCTCTTTCTAATGATGCAGGTTTTGTTTATGTTCCCCTTGCAGGCTTAAAAGCATTGTGGATTCAGCAACACATGAATCTTAAACTGACTCAGGCAGGAGCATCTTTTGGAGGAAATAGTTTTTTATTGCCCCAGCCGCTCGCATCAAACAATAAGTCTTACTCATGGGGAATAGGCCCTCGACTAGGTGTAGATGGGAGGTATAATCTTCCTAAAGGGTTTAACTTAAATGGGCTGATCGGGGCTACATTGCTGTTTAATAAATTTACAGAGATCAAGCACATTGAAGGGACCGCTTCTACCTTTTATGAGCAGCCATCTCCCATAAAGATATCTTATAATTCTGTTCGCCCTGAGTTTGATTTGAATCTTGGCTTTGGGTGGGGAATGGATATTTCTAGCAAACAGCGTGTCGATTTAGTGTTAAGTTATGATTTTCTCTACTTCTGGGGGCAGAATATGATGCGATATGTCACAGATGAATTTTTTGCCGGGATTTCATCTGGAAGTTTAGATCTTTATTTTCAGGGCATAACTTTCAAGGCAAGTTATGGGTTCTAGTGTGGTCGAGCACTAGCCCGCATTTTCACATGGGGTTGAATAATTGTGATAGATGGTATTTGTCTATAATCAATTGAGGTAAGAGAAAGAGGAAGGCTCTTTTGCGATCCGCTGGTTCCGCTTGATGAAGGAATGCTAAATCGGATATTGTTAGAATATTTTTTATATCGTTCTCAAATTTTTCTAGCTCTTCTGTAGTGAATGCTCGATCTTCAAAAGGGTGGGCCATCTGACCATAACGTTTCTGTGGTTCTCTATAAAGAGGTTTGGACAATACGCAATTAATCATTTTCCAAAAATCCCCCGTATGTGAACCGATAGTCAATTTTTTAGGTTCTCTTGCTTTGCTTAAAAAAAGTGGAGATTTAGTAAAGGTATCTTCTACCTCATGAGAAAGAAATGCGCCAGACGATGGGGCTTTGAGTACGCTTCTAATAGCTACCTGGGTTTTTGGCTCTGAATATATTGCGCTCTTAATAGCTTTGACAACGCTTACTATAGGTACTAGGCAAAGTGCAGCATATGCGAGATTCATAATTGTTACTTCAACACCCCAAGCAATGACTTCGCTGAAACGAAGTGGCCGGGTGCAAGCTAATATGCCATTATAATAGAAGTTTATAATACGTCCTTCACTATATTTTCTGTAATAATTCATGATTGATGTGATGGAGTATTTCCAGAAAATGATTCCCAAAGCGAGAGTAATTACTGTGGCAATCGTACTTGCAATAACGATTCTGTCTGCTTTAGCTATTTTATAAATTTCCCATTTTGAAAAAGGACGCTCTACCCACTCAATATCCCCAAGTGTAGACACAGTGGGCCATGTTTGCTCTAAGTTAGACTGAATAATTTCTGCTTGTAGATCAGGATCCTGCCCAATTTCTCCCAGAACAAGAATTTGTTCCCTAGCTTGAAAATCAGCCACTGGGTTGTAAGGTCCAAAAAGACGGCTCATTGAGATTGACATAGTTTCCTGTGTTTTTTACTAATATTCGCAATCTTAGCAGAAAGTTTATGGTCTTTCAATAGAAGAGTTTAACATAAGTTAAATAAAATTATTAATGAGTATAAACCTGAGCTTTCGCTGTATAAAAAAAATTGTCTATTAATAAGTTTTTTATTATCTTTCGTGATTGTCGTTTAAAAAAATTAAATAGGTAGGGGTTATGAATAGAGTGAGCTATAGTTTTTATCGCGCAAGAACCATATGGACTTCATTTAAAGAACTTTATAAGTTGCCGCAAGAAAAAGTAGATGCGTTTGTAGATTCGTTTGAGATATATACACATGATTGGAAGGACGAAGCAAAATTAAAAAAAGCTTATGGTGAGGATTACTATAAAGTTGTTCAGCAAAAAATTTGTGATTGGTATTCAGTCCTCAATTATATTTGCGCGCTAGGATCAGTTGAGAAAATGTATATTCCCACAATTGTTGATTCAAAGAAAAGTCTTTGTGAGAATCAGAAGCTTTTTGAGACTCAAATGATGAAAGATTTAAGACTTAAAAGTGGAAGTAATGTGCTCGATATTGGGTGTGGAAGGGGGAGAGTTGCTGCGCATGTTGCAATGGAATCAAATTCGCATGTAACAGGAATTAATATTGATGATGAGCAGCTAAAGCAGGCAAAATTGTTTGCAAAACGGAAAAAAATTGAAGGGAAAACGAATTTTCAAAAAGCAGATATGAACGATATTCCCTTTAAATTTAAAGATCAGGAATTTGATGCGATTTACCATATCCAAGTGTTTAGCCTCTCAAGAGATTTGACTCGGTTATTAAAAGAGCTGCATAGAATTTTAAAGCCGGGTGGAAGAGTCTCTTCTTGTGATTGGTCAACTTTAGATAAATATGATCCAACAAATAAAGAGCATGTAATAATGGTTGAAAAAATTAAGCCATTGCTTGGAGCTATTGGAACCCCATCTAAAGCAGAATATATAAAAGCATTTGAAGATGCCGGATTTAGAGTTATTAAAGCGGAAGTACCCAGTGTAAATAAAACCGATGATTTAAACATTGAAAAAGCATCAAAGGAGTTTGGTTTCATTCATAAAGTGATTAATGTTTTGGTGAAAGTTAAAATTCTTCCGAAGCATTTCAAAACATTGCTCGAGCAGCTCAGTCGAAATGTCGATACCTTTATTGAAGTAGACCGTATGGGACTTGCAACTACGAACCTTCATATCGTTGCAGAAAAAATATAGTCCAAGGAATAAACCTCTTTTTATGCAAAATAAAAGCCAATTCAATTAACATAATTGGCTTTTAAGCTAGGGTTATACTGCTCGTGTTTCAAAAATTGGTTTTTTCTTCGCTATAAATACCCATATAGTCCTTTAAATTTACCTCAGGCTTATCTAGTTCAAATAGCACTCGCCCTCAGTAGCGGTTTCGCCTAATTCAAATCTGGGTATTTCAAACCCCGAAAATTCCCCATTTTTGAATCACTCGCAGTACAATTCATATATAGCGGTCGTGATTCATTTTAGAAGGTCTTTTTGTTTAATAAGATAAGGAAGTGTATCTGTTGTAAATTTAGTTAAGATAGCCTCTAAAGCCAATTGTTCTTCTTCTGGTAATGACGTAAGTGAAGTTAGTAGTTTCCGACATTGATCTACGCAAGATTGGTAATCAGGTATTTTTGATATAAGTTTTTCTATCTTAACAGAGGAGGGGTCTGCGTGAACGCCTTCATATGCGTAGTAATCTTCAACGCTTGAGAAGGATTGAGCTATATACGCCTCATTTTCACTTTTATATGTCGTTACCTTTGAATCTAGTTTTTTCAATTCTTGAATATTTATTAATAATTGATCATAATTTTTAATCCGTTCTGGAAGCGATTTGAAAGAAGGCTCTTTAAATGCAGAATAAAATGGTCTTTCACTAACTTCGCTAAATTTTCCTGCTATTTTATGTAAAAGTTCAGCGTGTTTGCCGGTAACCGGTAGCTTATTTATTAATTGTTCTAATTGAAGTAATTTGGGTTTTAATTTTCTTACGGAACTATCACTCCATGTTTCACCTATATGGTCAAAAGTACTAGAGATTTGCGTATATAGTTCATTAATATCTGATTTAAGCTTTTCTCTAACATTCTGATAATCAGCTTCTGCCGGAGAATGTCTGATTGGTCCAATTTCTGATGTCATGATTTCTCCTTTTTCTCTAAGTATGAAAACATTTTAATTTCTGTCAAATATATCAAGCGGTATATTTGTATTTACTGTGAGAAAAAAAGATTATTTAAAAATGAGTAATAAGCCGCTTATAATAAGTTACATGCTTTGGACTACTCTCGATAGATGGGCGCAAGGCTGTTTATTAAACCTTTTTTATCCATTTTTAAGACCCAGCATTCATGGTCTTGCCTTCCATAAACAACCCAAATATAATCCTCATTAAAAACAAATCCACCCGGATAAATCACTTTTAATGGTTTCCATGTTGTGTATTCGGGAGCATGAAAAAATGTCTTTCCCATAATGGGCTCTTCACTGATATGAGTCAGTTGAAAAGGCGGTTTGTTCCCAAATCGATAGGCTCCCATAAAAAAATGAGATTTTTTTATGCCATTTGATTGCTCACTTTTTAGTTCCTTCCATGAGTGGAAGAAGCCTATATAATGATCTCCATCTAAAAGAGCAGGTGTTCTCCCATGAAGCTCGCCTAGATCCCAATCAAAAAAGCCATCTGTTATAGCTACAGTAGTATACTTGTTGTCTGTTTTTGAATACTTAATAACTTGATGGGGATCGAGTGTGTATGAAAAGTGGATATACCCTTTATAGTCAAATGGTGACCAGTTTTTTTCTCGCCAGTGCTTAGGATCTCCTTTATAGGAAAGAATCAGTTTTGGTTCATTAATATAAAATTTGTTTTTAGAATAATGTAGGTGAGCTAAAATCATTCTTCTTGCTTCGGGCTCTTTGTCGCTAAGGCTATTGTTATAGGCAATGTAATAAATATTGCCGATTTTGATAAGACGTGGTCCCTGCGCTTTTGATAATTTTAAAGGCAAGTCGCCCGTAATGGTAAGTAGAATTGGATCTCCTTCTACTACAAAATCTTCGTTTAACCAGGCAAATCCAATTAAGTTTGCAACTTTGGTTACCTGATCTCTATAACGAAAGCATAAAAGAAGCTTCCCATTTCCCCATCTTATAATTGAAGGATTAAAAGCGTCTGGATAACCTGGAACCATAATTTGCTTCTCGTCTAATATAAAATCAGAAACCATTTTATCAAAATCAAGCAAGGGAAGTTCATTTGCAAAAAGGGCTGATCTTACTAAGAAAATTAACGCCAAGATAAATTTTGAAGTTTTCATGCTTTTTCCTAATTAAAAAATTTAATATATCATAGTAGTATTTTTCTACCATAATAGAAAAATTGAATGTAATCTATACTCGTGACATTTGAAAGCACCAGATTTCTCTAAGAAGAATCATTCTCAGTATAAAGATATGTAAAAAAAGTGAATGTAAAAATGTATTCTATAAGTTATACTTATACTATTTGAAAATCGCATAATAATTATAATAAAGGAGTTTTATGACATCAGGTATAGGTGGCGCTGGATGCGGCGGTAATCATTGGTTTTTTCAGGAGGCTGGTTCATTTGTAATTGAAAAGGGGCCTTCTATAGATAGAACTGAATTGTTTTCTAACTCATGTGAATTAAGGGGTCCGTATTACTCTTTAAAAAAAATATTAGACCCTGGTTGGTTTAAATTGGTAGTAGATGTAGCTATTGAAGAAGTAGCAGAAGCTTTATTGCGTCATCCTCATCTTTTTCCTTTTTTGGCGTCTCAGTTGGACGGTGAAAAGAAACTAAGCAAAAGTGAATTAGTTAGTTATTTTTATGCAAAATTTTTTCTTAATTTACAGGCGTGTGAAGTTATTTGGGCAGATGCTGCAAGAGAGAAGGGGACATCTATTGGCAGAGGAATTACTGATTTAAGATTTCTTATAAGAGATTTAGGTCCAGCTTTCTGCATTAAGCCTTCTAACAGAGTTGATCCGCATATACAATTGAAACTTGTAACAGATCCATTTCTAGAACGATTAATTAGAAATGCTGCAAATTATGCTTTTGATCAATCTTGCCCAGTTGATATTGCAGGTAACGATTTTTCTGAATCACTTAAACGAATAGAGGATATAACACTTCGTTACCAAACAGTTCTTCTTCCTGCATTGCCTGGAAAATTTACCGAATTCGAGATAGAGGCATATACATATGGTTCAAATGCGTTGATATTAATACTTCAGCCAGAATCGGGGGATGAAGGTTACCGTCGAGTTTCAGCTCAATACGTTTCTGGTAAAACAAAAGTGAATTTGTCTATAAGGGATGATGAAGGAAATGCGACATTTTTTGCAGTTTCTCCCAAAAAAGAAGACGATACTTTTACTAGAGTCCCTTTTGATGGATTAGGTCTCGGTGGTACTGACGAATTTACTTTAGATGAATTATTAAAAAAGGGCTATCTCGTTATAGAAATCCCAATAAAATTTAGTTCGACAGGCCTTGCAAAAATTAAAGAAGAGAAGCGAATGCTATTTGAAAAAGGTTTAGGTTTGTTAGAGAATAGATTGCTTGCACAAAGATCAGTCGCAGATAAATTGAAGGACTGCATTGACCCTCGGAGAATAAAAAGAAGAGAAGATAGAAAGGGGGTAAAAGGTGCTGGCGGGCCTTCCTCTAGTTATGAAATAAGCTCTCCTTTAACTGAAAAACTATTTCATGCAATGAAAACAACAGTAGGAATTGGATCGGTAAAGGGTGTTTATGACGCGAAATTATCGCATGCAGACTATAGTTGGGATGATACAAAAATTCCAACGATAACAATTTTTGAAGTAAATGCGGCAACAGAACCAAGACATGTGGATGAAAAATTTGTTTCTCAAATTATCTTTCAGTCGCTTGGATTGTACGCAAGAGAAGGTGGTAAATCGGTAGGTGCTACGACTTCATTATATCAAGAATTACCACCGGTAAGATCAAATGTAGCTGCGTTAAAAGCGGATGATTTAGAGAGTGAAGAAGGAGAAAGACTTCTCGTGCAGATGCATCCAAAGCAAGTTAGAATGAGTGAAGATGGAAAGGTGTCTTTTTCTTCATTAGATCTAGAGAGTAAAGAAATTGAGATTTTACCTGGTGAGACAGTAGTTTCTCTTAAAGCAAGAATTAAAAGAGAGCTAGGTTTTGTAGATGCAGATATAAATGTCAATTTATATTCCAACGGATTTCTTCTTAATAATCATGATGTTATTACTTCTAAAAAGAGTCTAGAATTAAAGTCTAGTTTGGACGTGTTTATTTCAGAATCTAGTGAAAGCGTACTTTTGGCGCCAATTCCCCTTTGCACATTTGATAGAACTGGAATCAATCACATTCATGACCATCATGTTGGGGATATAGTTAATACTGACTTGTTATTTAATGGAGAGGGTGATCTTTTACGGAAAATTAAATGGTTTGAAAGAATGAATCTTAGCCTTTTTTATCCAAATATGCAAATTTCATTTTTTTGTGAAACAAAGCTACTAGCAAATGAAGCTGATTTTAGAGAAGCGTTTGTTAGTGGGAAAAAAATCGATGCATATCTTAGTGAACTCTCTACTTCGGATCATTTTAATCCAGTTGATTTAAATGAAGTTGCCCCTACGCCAGAAGATCTCGTAGTCACTTTAGATGAAGGTGGTATTAAAAATATTTCTGCCTCATTTTCTCAAATAGCGATAGATCTTGGAAGTTTGGAGCTCTATCTTTCATTATCTAATGATGAGAAGAAAGAGTTGTATATTAGACGATTTCAAGGCATTTATCCTAATATGGATATTATGATTTTCGGTCCAAACGAAGCAGGTGAATCTAAATGGCTTTTCTTTGAAAAAGATAAAAAGCCTGTTCTCCCAAGTTTTTATGAAAGTATTCCTTATGAAAAACCGGCATTCAATTTGAAATCTTCACCAAAAAGTGATAGAACTCTATTTTTTATCACTTTTGATAATAAAGGGATAAATGCTGCAGACTACAGTAGTCATCCCTTTATTAATAACTTTGAGCATACGTTAGGATATTCTAGGTTAGAAGACCCATTTAAATTTATTGAAGAAGAGATCTCTGTTTATTCATCAGACTTTAAGTCCCACTTTTTTTGCAATGGTAAAAAGTTAGAGAATGATCGTATTGCTTTAGAAAAGTATAATTTAGGATTTGAGATTGATTTTATATTGGAGGTGGGTGATTTTTACGATCTTAAATATCAGTCTAAGCCTATTGAAACAAAGCCGCTGTCTCTTGCTCTGCCTGTTTCAGCACCTGTTGCGGTACCAGCAGAGAGTTTAAAGCCAAAACTCCCTACTGCCATATCAGTCAATTTTGTTCATTATTACGATGGATCCTTTACAGTATTAAACTCTGATGTAAAAATAAGGTGGCCAAGAAGCAATTCCTTGCCAGTCTCTTTTTTAGAGGAGATGTATAATGAAAATGAGGAAGCACCTATCCCAGGACAAGGATTTTTTATATTTTATAAGGGTAAACTGATTAAAGATTGTCAGGATGGTGAACCTAATTTAGTGGCCAAATTCCCAGAAGTAATTGAAAAGGCTGATGATATTGAATTTATATGCTGTCAGCGAGAGGATATTGAGATTGTTAAGATCTGGGTAGCAGGGAGATATTCAGTCCACTTGCCGCCTTCAGGGACAACTCTACTTCAAGCTGGAGCGGGTCAATCAGGATTATAATACCTGAATTTCGGTCTTTATCTTGTCGGGGAAGTTTCTTCTCTGACAAGATCTATACTGCTCATGTTTCAAAAATTGGTTTTTTCTTCGTCATAAATCCTCATTTTTGAACCTCTCTCATTATAGTGATAGAGGATAATACCGCAAGCGACTGCCACATTTAAACTATCTACAATGGGATCAATCGGAATTTTAACCTGAATTAGTGCGGCATCAAGAATATTTTGGTCAATACCTGTTGATTCTCTACCAAAAATAAAATAAGGGTCTTTAGGCAATATTAGTTGATCTAGGGGAATGCTCTGATTGCTTAAAGAAGTGGCAACACCTTGTTTGTCCTTTAGAAGAAGGGGTAAGTCGCTCGTGATATGAATTTTCATTTGAAAAATAGTGCCCCGTGAGACTTTGATTGTCCTTCTTAAGTAAGGAGGAGATGTGTATGCATCAACAATTAAATTTCGGATGCCAAAGGCTACAGCATTTCGCATAATTGCCCCCACATTTTCTGGATCGACTATGCCATTCAGAACAAGAGATGGCCCATGCATTTCATCCAAGGGAGTATTCGGTGGTTTAACTCCAATAGCCATAATCCCTTGATGCATTTTATAACCTGTAATTTTCTGGAGTTCTTCCTGCGTTGCAATTTCTATTTTGACACCAGCTGGAATCGTCAATTTTGGAATGTATCTTTCTTCCATTAGAAGAGAAATCACCTTTAAATTGCTTTTAAAAAGAGCCTTTACAACTTCTTCCCCTTCCGCAATAAAATGAGATCCTAGATCACGCAGGCTTGAATACGAGGAATATTTATCGTCTAGATGCATTAGGCCCTACTTATATGATATACTGCTCGTGTTTCAAAAATTGGTTTTTTCTTCGTCATAACTCTCCATCTTTAAATTTGTCTCGTGTCCCACTAAAAAGTATCCACGGGACACTTTTTTTAACGCGGGCCACTTCTAGTTCAAATAGCACTTTGCCTGAGACAAAAGCTTCGTTTAATTCAAATCTAAGGATTTTTGACTTGAAAATTCCCAATTTTGAATCCCTCTCAGTATATACTCGTTCCAATTCAAAGCCCCTATTTTTCTTTGCACAATCCTTTTATTTTGATTTTGCGCTCTCGGGCCGTCTTCAAACAGGGCCCTCGCTTGCAATCGGCTATGCCTAATCAAACTAAAATGATTCTTTTTCGAAAAATCTAGTACTTTGAAATGTCACGAGTATATAAATTATAGATATTCGAGAGAGAATTTAGCCACCTAAATCGAAAATGATATTTATAAGAGAGGTTTAAAAATAAGGAATTTCCCTGCCTTGTGATTGACAAGTGCAGTGGGTTTCTACTATTCTCTTACAACATTGAGGGTCAAAATGTTTAAACGAAGTCTATTCTTTCTATGTGTAGTTTTAGTAACTTTGGTACCTTCTTTAGCGCTCCCTGCAGAAACGGTAGATTTTGTAATTTCTTCCTATAACCATCCCCATATCCTTACAGGTTTTGAAACTGCTTTTCTCAACACCAATCTAGAGACCGTAATTGTTCTTAGTGATGGTTCTCAATGGATTGTTAGAAGTAGGAGTGTTGAAAAAGTGCCTGGAGGCATTTTTGCTAATTGGAAACTAGGGGATGAAGTCAGAATTAAAGATAGACTGCCCGAAGAGTATGAAGGTGCATTTATTTTAAAAAACACTAGAAATAATGCAGTGTGCCTCGTTGATTTAGACTTTGATTCTTTAGGCCAAATAACAGATAATCATATCGATAAGGTAGACCAAAACGGATATGCCCTTATCACTCAAAATGGATTAGAATTTGTATTTGGTTGGTTAGGTGCCTGTATTACTCAACATTGGCAAGCAGATGATTTGATTATTATTAATAAAAGTAGCTATTCACGCAGAGAGGATTATTTGCTGATTAATGCGAGCAGTGGAGAGAGTGCATGGGGCAGTTTGATTGATTGGAAATAAATTTTTCTGAAATAAGTGTTTTACGAGAATTTTTTTTGATTTAAATTCTATATCAATTGTTTAAAACTCGGCTGAATTCTTGTAACTTAGTGAGAAAGGTTGTATGATAAACACAACTTTAGTTAGTGAAAATATATGGTTTTTCTTAAAACAGATCGACTTATTCTTCGTCTGCCGAATAAATCTGACAGTGTTCATTTTCAAGCTTTTGATGAACGAAATGTAGATCATATGTCCCAATGGAGATCAGCAACTGGAGAGCCAAAAAAAGATCATAAAACTCAGATAATACAATGGGAAAAAGAGTTTAAAGAAGGCAAATCCATTCGGTTTCTATTATTTCTGAAAGACCGGCATGAAGATGAAATCGTTGGTTTCTGTAATTTTTCTCAGATCTTTCGAGGTCCTTTTCAAGCTTGTTATCTGGGCTATCATATCGATGCAGCCTATCAAGGAAAAGGACTTATGTCAGAAGCTGTGGCAAAGGCTACTGAATATATGTTTGAAACGCAAAATCTCCATCGGATAATGGCCAATTATATGCCTTCAAATGAAAGAAGTGCTCGACTCCTCCATAGACTTGGATTTGTGATTGAGGGGTACGCCAAAAAGTACCTGCTTATTAACGGGCAATGGGAAGATCATATTCTAACTTCTTTGACAAGCAAACTCTTGCGGGAAGTATGACAAAAGAGCCTAAAAAAGTGATTGAAAAAGCGTTTAAATTTTTCCTTAATTCTGATAGAATTGCAATCTAAAAACGCCTTACAAGTGAGAAATTGTTTGTTAACAGATGGAGAATCCACAGCCCTAAAAAATTCTTTGATGTTTTTGCATGTAAGTGAGTTAAAGGATTTGGCCGTAAAGCTCTATCTTGTAGACAAAGGAAATAAGATGGCGCTTATTATGCGTATTTTGCATTTCCTCCACACTGGCAAAAAGCTAGCAGTTCCAAAGTTTCCTGAAAAATCGCGTGCTATGCGAGGGCAAATTTACCCTATACACTCAAGTGCTTTAATGTTAAAAGGGTCATATAAAAATGATTTGAAAACACGTCTTTTTTTTAAACAATTGCTTGGAGATCATTTTCATTTTACGGCATATGGTATCGATTGGTTAAATGAAAGGTGGATGCAAGGAAATCCTCCCACCTATCAAGAATTCGCCAGAATGTGGCAAGAGGAGCATGAAAGGCGTAAGAATGTGCCAGCAGCTCCTAAAGAGGAATGGGCCTATATCAACTTTGTACAAAATTTTTTACAGAACTCATTGGAAGCTTCACGAGAATGTATTAATCATGCATGGGAATGCGAACGTCAAAAGCACAAAGCTAATATAAATGCTTGGCTTGAAGAAAAGAAATCAGTGATTTGGACTATCTAATTAATTCATCAAAGTAGTGGAAAGTATTTGGGCTAACCATTTCTCGTATTCTTCAGGCGTCCAGCCTTGTTCAATTACCAACATGCGGTACATATCACGCCCAGTAAATGCCCATAAAATATCTCTAGCCTGATTGACACTCAGATTTTTTGAGAGAGATTTTTCTTTTGCCATTGCCTTTATAGTTATTGCTTGTCTGGCATATCGACGCATTTCCTTTTCCTTTTCGAGTTCTTTGAATTCAGGTGCCAAAACAGTAGCGCCTCGGAAAACTTCCATTTGCGTTCTTTCGGCATCATATATTTGACGTGCTATCATGGCCGAATAGAGTAAGCGCTCTTTTGGAGAGGCAGCTTCCTTGCTTTTTTCAACAAGCGCTTCAAATTTGTCTTGAGGTAAGACTTCGTCCATTAGTGCCCGAAGCACGCCACGCTTAGATTGAAAAAGTGAATAAACAGTAGGGATTGAAACTGTAGCGGTGAGCGCTATTTTTTCAATGGTTACAAATTCAAATCCCTCAGATTCAAAAAGATTCTTTGCGGCAATCAGGATGCGTGACCTAGTGTCTGCTGCCTGTGCGGTTCTTGATGTAGAGTTGTAAGGTCTTTTTTTGATATTTGACATATTGAATATAGTTTACTATAATCAATTAAGATTGTCAAAAACAAAAAGGAGACAGCGATGAAAGACACCCTAGCTATAGCAGTAGCGTATTACACGGCTCTTGGAAATAAAAATATTGAGGAAGTAAAAAAATATCTACACCCAGATATTCAGTTCACTGATCCTCAAGAAGAGGTTTCAGGTATAGACACCGTGCTTAAAGCGGCACAAGGATTCATGGGTATTTTTAAAATTCTAACAATCCGTGCAAAGTTTAGTTCAGAAGATCAGGCGATGATCGTTTATGATGTAGAGATTCCTAACTTTTCTAAGGCTCTTCGCGCCGCCTCACTTTTAAGTTTTAAAGGCGGGCTTATTTCCAAAATAGAACTCATCTATGACACTCGATGTTTTGTAGAAGGGAAGTAGATGCAGAAAAAACCAAATTTTGAAACACGAGCAGTATACGAAAATTTTACGAATTTGACTAAACAAAATTGCAGTAAAAGTATTATAATTTTTCTGTAGTTAATGCTACTGTACTGTGATTCATAGAGAGTTAGTGTCCAAAGGGTGTTAGTCAATTAATAGCAGAGGAAAATTTTAGTGGAACAAGAAATGCAAAGAGAGGCGATCTCAAAGCCAGAAATCAAACTAGTTGGCATTTGCGTACGGACAAGTAATAAACAAGAACTGGATAAGATAAAAGGAAAGATTTTTCCATGCATTCAGAGGTATTTTCACGGCGCTCTTTTTGAAAAAATTCCAAATCGAATGAAGCCTGGAACAACCTTCTGTGCTTATACAGATTATGAAACTGATTATACAGGACCGTATACATATTTTGTTGGTGAAGAAGTTACGTCGTTTGACCGTCCTTTGCCAGAAGGATTTGAGAAGCTAGTAATTCCGAGCCACCAGTATGTGAAATTTACAACAAGCCCTGCCCCTATGCCAGATGTAATTGTCAACGCGTGGAAAAAAATTTGGGATATGTCCTCAAAAGAGATGGGTGGCAAGCGAAGTTATAAAACAGATTTTGAAATTTATGACGAAAGAGCAGCGGATCATCAGAGCATTGTCTTGGATGTATACATAGGAATTGACCCTTAATTGCTTTCAATAATGGCCTTTTGAATATCTCAGATTTGATATGATTCAATTTTTTGTTAAAATGTTTTTAATTTAGGGGTTTAAAGCATGTTATGGGATAAAGCTTTTCTACATAAGTTTGATAAGAATATTATAGGAAAATTTTCTTATCTTCCGTCACATATTCAATCGATGAAAGTAAGCCTCACAAATCACTTGGTTTTGGTAGATAGCCAGTTGCCATGCGATATGTTTAATATTTTGTGTTGTGAGGGTGCCGTAGAACTTTCTCTTATTTGTGAGAATATAAACCATTTCAGGGCAAAGAAATTGCCATATGCATTTTGGATAGGGTTTGAAGATGAACCTTCCTGGCTAGAGAGTGAATTGCAAAAATTAGGACTAATTACTGATGAAATGGAATGGGCTATGGTTTGCGATGTAAGTAAATGTCAAGAAGAGATCGACCCTTTTGATGTTAGAAAAATTATTGACCGAAATGGCATTTCGGATTTAATTCACGTCATGAAAGGGATTTTCCCAATACAGGAACACAGTGCAATCGAGTCATTCTACCTCCAATCGGAAGAAAGTATCCTCTCAGCTGATTCTCAGCTTACATTTTTTGTTGGGTATGAAAGTGCAGAGCCCGTCTCTCTAGTTTCTGTCTACTTTGAGGAGGGGATTGCTTCAATATTTGATGTGATTGTTTTGCCTAACATGCGTGGAAGAGGTTTAGGGAAATTAATGACTCAAAGAGGTATGTTAGAAGCAAAGGCCAAAGGTTTTGATAGATGCATTCTAACTGCAACCAATGATGCAAAATACCTATATCACAAGCTTGGATTTGTGGATCTGAAAACGATGAAAGTTTATCACGAACAGTCATAAGGAATAACCTGTGATGGTGTCACCTTTGCGTTATACAGCTCGTGTCCCACTAGAAAGTGTCAAAAGGATATTTTTTTTAAGGCAGGCCACTTCTAGTGTGCAAAATTTGCATAATCCTTGCTTAGCAGAAATCAATCTGATATCTTCCGATTTAGGGAATATATATTTTTTGATTTGTTGATGGTTAACATTAAAAACTTTAGAACTTTAGAAGAGGGGATATTGCTTTTGCGACAGGAGGCGAAAGGTAAATTGCTTTCTATCGCAGAGATTTTGCGTATTCTATCCGGAAAGGGTCGATTCTTAATTCTTATTGTATTGAGTATACCGTTTTGTCAGCCTTTTCAAATCCCTGGACTGTCAACACCATTTGGCTTTCTCATTTCCTTCATAGGTTTAAGAATAGTTTTTGGGAAGGGTATTTTGTTACCAAAGAAGCTTTTAGCAAAAACTATTCCTGCTCCTGCTTTGGAGAAAATCACGGACAAAATTCTGGCTCTAGTAAGAAAGATCAAACCTTGGATTCATCCAAGGTTAATATGGATGTGCCATTCTCCCTTTATGAAAAAAATTAATGGTTTGATCATCTTTATACTAGGAATTTTTTTAGCGTTACCTCTTCCTATTCCTCTTTCTAATTTGGCAGCGGCATGGGCTATATTTTTAGTTGCATTGGGAGTGCTTGAAGATGACGGTGTATTTGTTATAATTGGTTACTTAATCTCTTTGCTAACTGCCACTTTTTTTCTTTTAATGGGACTAACAACAATAAATATTTTTCAGGCCTCATGAAAAAACAAGTTGAAAATCAATGGCATTCTCAGGCTAAAGAAGGCGTTTTCCTAGAGTTAAATTCCTCTGAATCGGGATTAAATGAAAAGGAAGTAAAAAAAAGATTAAAAGTTTTTGGGTATAATGCCCTGCAGGGAAAATCTTCGGAAACTATTCCCCGTATTCTTTTGCGTCAATTGCATAATCCTATTATTTATGTGTTACTTTTTTCAACAGGATTTGCATGGTTGCTGGGTAAATTTTCAGATAGTTTGGTTGTGCTTAGTGTAGTGATTCTAAATACGTTGATTGGGTTTATTCAGGAATATAGAGCACATAAGACGATTAGAGCCTTAACTTCAATGGTACCACAGAAAACCCAGGTAGTACGTGAAGGGGATACTAAACTGATTCATTCTTCAGAGCTTGTTCCTGGGGATATTGTCGTTTTGCAAGCAGGAGATCGTATTGCTGCTGATTTAAGGCTTTTTTCTGTGAAGAACTTGGGATGTGATGAATCGACTTTGACAGGAGAATCTCTTCCTGTAAGTAAAAAAGTGGACCCTATTTCATCAGATACTATACTTGCCGAAAGAAGAAATATGGCATTTAATGGTTCTTATGTCACTTCAGGAATGGGTCTTGGGATTGTTGTTGCAACAGGATTAAAAACGGAATTTGGTAAAATTTCAGAGCTTGTAGAACAGGTTGTGGTACTCGAGACACCCATGTCAATAACTATAAGAAAAATCGCTCAGTGGATCACTCTCAGCGTGTTAGTTGTCAGTCTCGGTTTGTTTTTAATTGGCTATATGCGTGGAAGCAGCTTTTTTGATGCAGGCTTTGCTGCAATTACCTTAGCTGTTGCTGCTATTCCGGAAGGACTCCCCGCAATTATCACAATCGCTTCTTCTATTGGAGTTCGTCGGATGGCTAGAAGGCAAGCTATTATTCGTCAGCTACCTGCAGTGGAGGCTCTTGGTAGCACTAGTATGATTTGCACAGACAAAACAGGCACTCTGACCTATAACGAAATGACTGTACAACAAATTTGGACGCAAGCAGGTTTTTCTTTTGTGTCTGGCGGGGGTTATTCACTAGACGGCCATTTTCAAAGTGCGAATTCTTCTATTACCAACGAAGAACTTGAGGAAATTTTAAGAGCAGCCATTCTATGCAGTGATGCGACATTTGAAGAAAACTTCAATGGTTTAATTCCTATCGGTGATCCAACAGAAATTGCACTAATTGTTGCGGGAAGAAAAAAGGGTTTTATTGAAAATGAGGTTCGTAAAGCCTGGAAACAAAATGACATCATTCCTTTTGAATCAGAGAAAAGACTCATGGCAACATTGAACTCATCACCAACTGATCACTGTTTTGTATTTGTTAAAGGAGCTCCAGAAGAGGTTGTTGCAATATGTAAAGGTTTGTCTAGTTCAGAACAAGTTCTTCAGCATGCACAATCAATGGCTAAAGAAGGAATGCGGGTATTAGCAATTGCTAAAAAAGAATTTTTGAAATCTACCATGCAATTAAATGAGGAAGATATTAAGGAAGGGTTTTTATTACTAGGATTTGTAGGAATGATTGATCCACCTAGAAAAGAGGTGTACCAGGCATTAAAATCGTGTCGTGAAGCTGGCATTAACGTAAAAATGGTTACAGGTGATCACCCTTTAACAGCTGAAGCAGTTGCACGTGATTTAGGTATTTTAGGACATGGGAAAGTGCTCTCAGGTCATGAGGTCACTAATTTTGATGCAGAAGATTGGAAAAAAGCAGCTCTTACTACTCAAGTATTTGCTCGAGTAGCACCTGAACATAAATTGAAGTTAGTAGAAGCGTTGCAGGAATTAGGTCACGTAGTAGCGATGACTGGTGATGGTGTAAACGACGCTGCTGCACTAAAAAGGGCCGATATTGGAGTTGCCATGGGTATTAAAGGAACAGCTGTTGCAAAAGAGGCTTCGGATATGATTCTTGCGGATGATAATTTTGCAAGCATTGAAGCTGCAGTAGAGGAAGGAAGGCGAGTCTATGATAATTTGATTAAATCCTTAGCGTTTGTACTACCAACAAGCGTGGGACAAGCTCTTGTCATTTTTTTTGCCGTTATATTTTTTCCCATTCAGAAAGAAGGGCTCCTTTATCCAATGTCACCGATACAGATTCTTTGGATCAATCTTGTGGTAGCTGTAGCTCTGGCCCTACCGTTAGCATTTGAATTGGCGCAACCAGACATTATGAAGCGTCCACCAAGGAAAAAAAATTCCTCAGTACTAGATGGATTTTTACTGGCCAAAACGTTGACAGTTTCCATGGTGATGGCATTAGGTACCATAGGTCTTTTTTTATGGGAGTATTATAGAGAAGTTGGCAAAGGTGCTATAGAGGTGGTTGCTTTGGCAGAGGCTCAAACAATGGCAGTAACAGCGATGATACTATTTCAGATTATTTATTTGTTTAATTGTCGCTCACTAAGCGATTCAAGGGTAAGAACTCGTTTTTTTTCAAATGATTATCTTTTTATTGGTATTGGTTTAGTTCTCTTAGCTCAAATTGCCTTTGTGCATTTACCAATTATGAATATGATTTTTCGATCATCTTCCTTAGATTTAGAGTCTTGGATGATTTCGTTTTTAGTAGCACTTTTAATCATACCCGTCGTTGCACTTGAGAAGCAAATTAAAAGGCGATTTTTTGGCAATTGACTCGAATGCGGCCTAATTTAACAGGCTTGACATTCTGAGATTTAATCTTTGGCTAAAAAAAGGACCCGCAAAAAATCTTGATGGTCTTTAGTTATTTGAAGGGGGAGTATGCTATTTCAGAACTTTCGATTGGTTTAAAATGCGGGAAAAGTTTCAGTCTCTCATCCATTTGGTTTTCTAGTTAAGGTATTTTACATCAAGTCAACCCTAATCTATGAAGTAATTTCTTGCTCTAGGACTAAATCAAAGGAAAATGGTAGTATCTGTCCTGAAAAACCTTTTTTTCAGTGCCTTAGGCATTTTTTAAAAAAACAATTTTTTAATTTGAAAGCTATTCCTTGAAAAGAGAATGGCTCAAGGGAGATTTAATTTATGAGTATGTCATTAAGAGGGCCAGGGGTTACTGTTGCCCATAGTAGGTCAGGTAAGGATGGTCAGATTTATCAGGCAGCAAATGCGATATGGGGACTAAAACCTGAAAAACTTCCTAAAGCAAAATTCGATGAATTAGATAGTGTTTTAGAGCGTTGTCTTACAAGAAAATATGGTCCCTATATAGTTAAGGGTATGCCTTTAAGTTCCGGAAATGTTTTCGTGATTTCGATGGATCCAGTAGTTCTAGAGCCCTCCTACGAAAAAATACCATGTTTTCTGGATACATGCATGGCCACAGCTGCAGCTTTTAAATGTGGTAGATGTGGAGATGCCACGTATTGTTCAAAAAAACATCAGGAACTGGATTGGCCAAGCCATAAAGTTGAATGTATTTCAAGGGAATAGCTTTTTCCAAACGGTTATGCTAGTTTGCATTTCTCACAAAAACTAGAAAATTCGGACTGACTGTCACTCCATCTCGTCCAACTTTTAAGCGGCGTTTCTGAGAAATGCGGGCTAGGGCTAACCGTTCATTTGCTAATTTAATTTCTCAAATAATGTTATTGCTGTTTCGTCATTTTTATTAACATGATCAGGATCGATTCCTGGAGTTTCTAAAAAAACGTTTATAATATTCTGACTGTTTCTGCAGACGTTATATTCTTGATTATTAATATAGCTAGAACGAACGTATTTTATAGCAAGTATAAGAGCTGTATTGCCATCTTGATCTGCATAGTTAATCGGTTTTGTTCCAAACCCAAAAAAAGAACCTGAAGTCATTTCCGGAATCTCTAAAAGCTTTTGGACTGTATTCAGATCATGTTGAATTACGGCCTCCATAAGGGCTGTTCTTCCATATTTGTTAACATGACTAACATTAGCTCCTGCAGTTAAGAGCGTTTGTATAATATTTCTTCTTTGGCTCCAGCGAGATGTATAGCGCTCCTGTGCTTGTGGACTAAATTCAGAAGTAGCGCGAGCAAGCTTTACAGCTAGAATAAGGGGTGTGTTATTATCCTCGTTCTTGTAATTAATATCAGCGCCCCCTTTTATAAGTTCTTCTACCACCTCTGAATACCCCTCTTTTATAGCTTCATCAAGAGCTTCATTAAGATTGGTTTCCCCTTTTAGAAGAGCCCTTACCATATTCAGATGATTATGTCTTACAGCAAACATAAGAGCGCTGCTTTCAATTCTCCAGTCACAGTCAAGAGAAGTCCATGTGTAAGGAATCGGCGTATTAACATTAGCCCCTGCTTGCAGGAGCTTTTCTAAATTTTCTAAACGACCTTCTTTTACAGCTAAAACAAAAGCAGTATCTAATTCTGTTATCGACATTTTTGAGTAGTCTTCTACAGATAAATTTTCTTCTTTACCATCGATTTGAACAAATCCAACCAATAATAGTAGTAAGCAAAAATATTTATTTAGGTTTTTCATGAAATTTCTTTGATTTAAAAAATTTATAAATGTTTATTGGAACCTGTTATGAAATAAACAAAATACCGTATCTGCAAAAGGTTACAGAAAAACAGGGTTTATGTAAATAGGGGGAAGTCTTATTATTTGGTTTTTTCTTTGTCATAAAGCCCCAATTTTGAATGGTGTTCGGTATAGAACAGGAAAATCACTTTGACATGGGACAAAACCATTACGTAGATATAATGTTATAAGGCGCGCTTTTTTACTCTCGTAATCGGGTGTTTCATGCAGTGATTTTTGTAAACCATTTTCATATTCAAAAGGATCCGGTGAAACAGCGATAAATTTAGTCTCGGTGGTGCTAAAAATTTCCTTGCAAACTTTTTGTATAAGAGGGTTTGCATAACCATGACCACGAAATTTGGGAAATATATATAAATCGCCAAGCACTACTATATTCTCAAGAGATTTATTCAGCTGAGATTTAACAATTTGTACTAAAGTAATTAAATTTCTGACTTCTTGAGGGTGATGTAGAATGTTATCAATACTAGTAAATACAGGAGAATCGAATATAGAAAGCAGTTGCATTGAAGTAATTGATAGAGCTCCTACTGTTTCTAATTTTCCAGATTTATTAATTAGGCTCATAATTCTTTGAGTAGCATATGGTGTATCTTTTTTAATGAAGTGAAACTTTGCCCGATTCAATAATTTTAATCTTTGCGACGCTAAAGAAACTTGATCTTGTGCTGCACGTTTCTCTGCTCGAAAACTCTTCCCACCGTGTGTATTTCTATGAGGCATTCCTTGAGTTAATTTAACTATCCGCTCTTCTGTTCTTTTAATCTTCCTATCGATATCCTCGCTCGTGAGAACTTTATCAGAATGAGGTAAGATAAAGCCTGTTACTGAATAATCTGGTGAAGCATATGGTAAAATGCCTGATGTGCTGTTAAACATTTAAACTGCCTTAATTATTAATTTTAAAAATGTTAGACGAAATTATACATGATACCAGATTAAATATCTCCAAAAGCATCACAAAAACGGCAGATTTTACTGAATCAAATTAAGGATACTAAAAGAGTCAGACTTGACATTTGGGTGAAAAAAAGACCCGCAAAGAATTTTGTGGGTCATTATTTATCTGGAGGTGGTTGGACGAGTTCAGTCATTCGAACCATCATTCGAACCAGGTATGCAGTCATGTAGTCATTCGTTACCAACCGCTCAATAAGCTCGTTCTCGGTTAATGTCACCTCCAAGCCCATGAGTGATGGCATTGGGTTGATAGCAAGGGGCCCATCCGAAATGCCCTTCCTTCATAGTGCCGCCATACATGGCTATTTCAATAGAAGAAAAGATTTTAGCCCCGTCTCTTGGGCCGTTTTCCATAGGGCTTAGTGCGCCTCCCCAGCTAGCAAAAAGTAGTCCTAGCCAAGCAAAAGGTGTTGCTACAATTCTTGCGATATCCTTAGATATTTCAACACATCTGGCCTTAAAGTGATACGATCCATCAGTTTGATTTTGATCAATGCATGATATGGGCAACCAGAAATGAGATAGAGACACAACTTTTAAAGCTCGGTAGGTTGCATTAATTGTTAAACTGATTCCATTGCCACCCACAATTCCAGCTAAAAACCCCGTTAGAAATGATAGTTTCAATCTTAAATTGTCAGTAGGTTGGTTTAAATATACGGCACCAGATAAGCTATCTCTTGTCCACATTGGTCTTCCTGAATCAGTAAATTTCCCTTCTTCGTCACATGGAGTCCATGTCCCTCCTGGAAGAAAGTTTGTTAGACATAATTCAAATTTTTTATTGCAATTTTGTGGAATAGCATTGGATGTCATATTTAAAATCTCCATTTTGATGTCATAATTATAAAGACGCTATGATTTGATTTCAATAATTATACAATTTTTACCATATACTGATCGTGTTTCAAAAATTGGTTTTTTCTTCGTCATAAGCTCCATCTTTAAATTTGCCTCGCCTTCCACTAAAAACTTTTATTGAAAGTTTTTTTAACGAGGGCCCCTTCTAGTGTAAATAGCAATCGGCCTCAGCAACAGTTTCGCTTAATTCAAGTTTGTGGCTTTCTGACCCCTAAAATTCCCAATTTTTGAACCACTCTCAGTACACAACTAAAATGAAAGGGTTAGGCTTGACATTGTGACATTTGGTATTTGGATAAAAAAAAGACCCGCAAAGAATTTTGTGGGTCATTATTTATCTGGAGGTGGAGAGACACATTCAGAACTTTTGATTGGAGTAAGATACATATCCCGAGTGTGTTGAATTCTTCTAATCGAACGCAGAGGGTTGGCTAAGTGAGAGTTACATGGGACTCCCATGTGATGGAACGAGCACCTTAGAAAAACAGAGGGGGGCATGCTCCTTAAATAGAAGCGGTACCTGTTCATATTTATGAAACTTGTTCTAAGAAGAGAGTTCTAAAAAAATTCCCCAAAATTTTGTGGAATTTCTCTTAAAAAATATACCGTACTCAAAGCAATCAACTCAGATGCCAAGGAAAATTTTGTCGCTTTTTTTCTGATTTTTCGGCATGGTTATGGATTGAAAAATGCTTTTGCCAACAGCTTGATAAGTTCAAAAAAGTCTGGAGTAAATAAAGGTACACGATGAAGAAAAATCCAATGAAAGAGCAGACAGTTTTTATTACAGGAGCATCAAGCGGTATTGGTAAAGCGTGTGCAGAACAATTTGCAGCACTTGGTGCTGATATAGTTATTACAGCACGCAGGGAAGACCGTTTAAAAACCCTTGCACATGAACTTTCATCGGAGTATGGGGTCTCTTGCATTCCAATTCAGCTCGATGTTCGAAGTTATGACCAAGTTCAAGCAGTTTTTATGAAACTGGAAACGGACAAAATCGAAATTGATGTTTTAGTAAATAACGCTGGTCTTGCTTTAGCTTCCGATAAAATTCACGAGGGGCAGGTTAGTAACTGGGATACCATGATCGATACCAATGTCAAAGGGCTTCTCTATGTGACAAAGGCTGTACTACCATCCATGCTTAAAAAAAATCATGGTCATATCATCAACATTGGCTCTGTAGCAGGCCATGGATGTTACGTTTCGGGAAATGTCTATTGCGCAACAAAATATGCGGTAAGAGCACTTAGTAAATCAATACGCATGGACTTAATAGGAACAGCTATTCGAGTCAGTGAAGTTGATCCAGGAGCAGTTGAAACAGAATTTAGCGAGGTCCGATGGAATGACAAAAATAAAGCTAAAAAATTCTATCAAGGGTTTCAGCCTTTAGCTGCTGAGGATATTGCAGATGCTGTGATCTACTGTGCAACAAGACCTCCACATGTGAATGTTGCGGAGCTGATTGTTTTTCCTCAAGCGCAGGCTTCTCTTACAGATCTTTATAGACAAGGAGATATTGAGAAAAATGTATTTGATGTCATTAAACAAAAGTAAACTCAATTTAGTTGTAAAGAAAATGCAAAAAATAATTTACGCAATCAGTTTCTGCATTTTTACTAATTGTTTAAATGCTTCAAATTTAGAGGTGGAAATGGATTTATGATTGGTGTCATGATTGGTGTCATGATTGGTGTCAGGCTTGACATTCTGACATTTAGTGATTGGTGTCAGCCTTGACATTCTGACATTTAGTATTTGGATAAGAAAAAGACCAGCAAGAAATTATGTGGGTCTTTAGTTATCTGGGGGCGGTTGGGCACGTTTAGAACTTTTTGATGGGATAAATTCAATGTATTCTCTAACATTTGAGAGAAAATGCTTAGAGTAGTCGATGGTAATTAAAGTAACTGCATGCCTGGCACGAATAATGCCTGGTATTACAGCTTCAGTCACCAAACCCTTATTGGGACACTGCTATAACCCTTCCTGAAATATGAAGTGTAGCAGGAGGTATAGACGAACTGCAAAATGCATCCCAAGCTGCCGATCGAGCTTCAAATTTACAAACAAGAGAGTATAATTCCAGTTTATAAACAGATAAAACGCATCTCAGGAAAGAGTGTCCTCCCATATAGCACTCCTGAATTTCATCAGATATGAAAGGGTCAGGCTTGACATTCTGACATCTGGTATTTGGATAAAAAAATGAAAGGGTCAGGCTTGACATCTTCTTGTTCACGTATCTTTTTCTTGACAAAATTTTAATATATGTCATCTTTCTTATTGTTAATTTAACAAGGACAAGAAAAATGACTAGTTGGACCAATGTGGA
>JACCDT011119779.1_pt1 | contig 47992 bp, 53 predicted proteins | sample 7446291 | NCBI WGS metagenome assembly JACCDT01 (sample SAMN15323446, study PRJNA562643) | freshwater metagenome | isolation source: river surface water | place: USA:Blue River Watershed | collected 2017-08-17
CCCTGCACTGCCGCCGTTGGCGCTGGCCGACATGATTGCAGGCGTCTATGGGGCGGCCGGTGTCCTCACCGCCTTGCGTGTGGCCGAGCGCCAAGGCCGCGGCCAAGTGGTGGACCTGTCATTGTTTGAGCCCATCTTCTCCGTGATCTCTTCCGAAGCGGCCAAGATACGCTTGACCGGCGAACCCACCTTGCGGTCGGGCAATCAGTCGACCCATACCGCGCCGCGCAATGTCTACCCCTGCAGCGATGGCGGATTTGTGGCCTTGAGTGGTTCCATGCAATCCATGGCCATGCGCATTTTCGACACCATCGGTCGGCCAGAGATGAAAGACGACCCACGCTTTGCCACCAATGACGCACGGGTGGTGCACCGTGAGGCGCTCGACCAATTGATTGGCGACTTCATTGCCGCCCGCAGCACGGCCGAGAACCTGGCCTTGTTTGAAGCGGCACATGTCACTGTGGGGCCCGTGTGCTCCATGGCCGACCTGATGGAGCACCCCTACACGCGTGGCCGCGAGGCGCTGGTCGACTTGGAAGACAGCGACATGGGCAGCGTGCCCATGCACAACATCGTGCCCCGCCTGAGTGAAAGCCCAGGAGGATTTCGCCGGCCTGCGCCCAAACTGGGAGAGCACACGCGCGAAATTCGGGATGAGCTGGGTCTTTAATCTGCAGCGCGCGCCTTCACGGGAGACAGTATTTTCTTGATGCGGCCGTCCAGAATGTCAAAGTAAACGGGCTGAAAGAAAAACTCTTCTGGCTGAAGAGGGGTCTCAGGTCGGGGGCCGCTGGGTGTGTATTTGAGAATTTGAAATAAATAAAAGTTCAAGGCTGAAATGAATTCCGAAAACCTCTTCACCTGGACATCAGACGCCAGGACGATCATTTTGGATTGGCTTGGCAACACGGCATCGCATCGCAACTCGAGCGCACAATTTTTATCGCGGTAAAGGTAGCCGTACTGCTCAAAGTTATAGAACAATCTGGCCCGATGCTTGTCGGACACTGCACTTTCCACCAGGATTTTTTGGGGATAGATTTTGAAATAACTCATCAAACAGAATGCTAAAGAATTCCTTCTTCACGCCGGTAAGTTGAGCTCACAATTCAAGCTACTCACACCCACCCTTTCAGCCCCTCTTTTATGCGCATCCTTCCTTCGAACCAACCCTTGCCTGTGTGGCGCTCCATTCTGTTTGTCCCTGCGGTCAGTGACCGCTTTGTGGAAAGCGCGCTCAAGCAAGCAGCCGATGTCTTGCAAATCGACCTTGAGGACAGCGTCGGCCCCGATCAAAAAGAATTTGCCAGAGAGCGTGTGGCGGCCATTGCCGATCGCTTCGCCCTCGCTGGTCGGCATGTGACGGTGCGCGTGAACCGCCCCTGGCGCCTCTTGGTTCGAGACCTCGAGGCTGTGGTTCGGCCGAGTGTGCTGGCCGTGGCCTTGCCCAAGGTTCCGGATGCGGCCTTTGTCCAGTCGGTGAGCGAAGTGCTGGACGAACTAGAGCATGAAAACCGCATGGTCAGGGGCCACACCCGCATCATTGCCATGGTGGAAGATGCGCAGGGTTTGGCGGCCATGAATGAAATCGCTGCCGCCCACCCGCGCGTCATTGGGCTGATTGTGGGCGCGGAAGATTTGGCCGTTTCGCTGCAAATGAGCGTGGACGATGATGGGCTCTATGTGCCCAATGTCATGGCCGTCGCAGCGGCAAGGCGCGCTGGCGTTTTGCCCATTGGCTTCATTGGCTCGGTGGCAGACTTCAAAGACCAGGACCGATTCCGTGCGCGCATCCGGCGCGCGCGCAAACTCGGGTTTGAAAGCGCCTTTTGTGTGCACCCCAGCCAGGTGCCCATTTTGAACGAAGAGTTTGCCCCCTCCGCCGCAGAGGTGGCGCATGCAGAGGCGGTCATCGCGGCGTACGAGGCACAAATGAGCAGCGGCAAAGCCGCTTTTTCCTTCAATGGCCGCATGGTCGACTTGCCCGTGGTGGACCAGGCACGTCAAATTGTTCGACGCCACCAAGCGGTGCAAGCCAAATGAGCCTGCGCCAGCTGGGCAGCGCCCTGCTGTTTTGTTTGGCATGTGCGGCAGGCGCACAAACTCCTGGCGGGATTGCCAGCAGCCAATCCAGCAGCAACGCCCCCAAGGTCAGTGTTTCCGGCATCGGCACAGGGTTTGTGGTCGCCGATGGCTATTTGCTCACGGCCCTGCATGTTGTGCGGGATCCAAGCAGCGTTTGGGTGGGCCCCTTTGAGGGCAAGCGCTGGTCCAAGGCAGAAGTGGTGGCCAGTGACACCGCATTGGACTTGGCCCTGCTGCGCGCCAAATTTTCTGCGCCAGTCCTGTCCTTGGCCGCATGGGCTGAGGTGCCGGTGGGCCTGGAGGTTTCCGTCATTGGTTATCCGCAGCCCCGCCTGCAAGGTCTGAGCAAAAAAATCACGCAGGGCATTGTCAATGGCAACCGAAGCGATCGCAATGAGAGCTTTGATGCCGGCTTCTTTCAGCTGAGTGCCGAGATCTCCAAGGGGAACTCAGGCTCGCCGGTCCTGTCACCCGAGGGCTGGGTGGTGGGCATGGTTCAAAAGAAACTCGACGCGCTGAGCGTTGCGTCCAAAGTCAATGATTTGCCGGTGAATGTGAATTACGCGCTTAAGTCTTCCGAGCTGATCGCTTTTCTACAGAAAGCTGGCCTGACACCGCAAATCAAATCGCTGAATCCAGACTTTTACCAGCGGCCCTACAAAGTGTTTGCCCAAACCCAGGGCAGCATCTGGACCGTGGTGGTCGTCAAAGGGCTGACACCCACGGAAAACTTGCCCCTGCCGTCGACACCGCCGTGAACTGTCAGCGAACAATGTTCAACTTCTTCACGCCGGCACGCAGGCCCACCGAGCCTGCATAGCCCTTGCCACTTTCGTACACCGGAATTTGCATACCTTGGGCGTTGGACTTGCTGTCAGGGCTGAAGAACAAATCCGTTCGCCCCGTCGGACGTCGCCAAAGCAGGACGGAACTGCCAGGCGATAACAAACAGTTGTAGGCTCCCAATTGCCGGCCCTCTGGCGTGGTGCCACCCCAGTGCATTTTGGCAATGGGCGCGCCCTCGGCGGCTGTTTTGTAAAAAGTGGCGGCATTGGGACCCACAAAGGAGAAATACGCCGTGGGGGTGTAGCCAGAATCGAGCTCGACCTCTAAAAAGCTCTCATCGCCGGCAATGTAGTGCAAGTAAATGGCTGCGCCCATGTAGGCAGGGTAATTGACCGTCTCTTGTGCACCCTTTTTGGCCGCAATTCTGATCACCACATTCCTGTTGTCCTGATGCCGGTACCAATGGTCTTGCGTGGCAGAGTACGTGTCGTCCCACTCACCACTGACGCGAGCGGACCGAATTTCCAGAGAGCCCGGCTCCGGGGTGTAGCGCTGCAAGGCACCCATGGGATTGGTCACGCGGCTGGCAAAGCTCCCACCATAGAACCAATTGTTGCGGGGCTCCACGTAGAGGTTGGCCCACAAAGCCGTGGACAGCTGCTGGTATTGGTCGGTGGGACGGGGCTTGGTACAGCCTTGGGTGCCCATCGTGATCATGCGGTTGTCCAGCATGCCGCTCAGACTGCTGGAGAGGTGGGCACTGGCACTTTCCAAGGTGGTGGGTGTGGTCCCAGGCGTGCGCAATTTGGCGACCTCCTCTGCCAGGGAGACAACCTGCGGCAAAGCAATGAAAAGGCTGGGATCGATGGAAAAATCGACGGCCTGCGTCGCCAGCACGGCAATCGAGGCGGGAATCTTGATGCCGTTGCCAGGAATGCCATCGTCGTCCAGCGCTTGAAGCAAATAGGCAATGTTTTGCGCCTCATCGGCATCGACGTTGTTGCCCGGCGCCATGGACACCGGCGTCACAATCAGAGAGGCTTTGACTTTGGGGAACACAATGGCGCCCAGCGAAAAAGTCACTTGCTCGCCCTTGGCGTAGTCAAAACTGCCGTCCGCAGAGGTGATGCCATTCTGTGTGGCGGTGGTGTAAGTCAGGCCCGCCACAGGGCTGTCAATGAATTGGCCACGCAGTACGGACGTGTCTGTGCCGCTCCCGCCGCCGCCGCCACAAGAGGAGACAAAAACGGTCAAGACAGCCACGACCCGCCTGAGCCAAGGCGAGTTCATTCAAAAGCCAAAAAAGGTTTCATCGGGAATTGATCGGCATCAACTTGAAAAAATTGAGCCTTCCACGCCCGTTTTCAGCGCGGGGGCGAAGCGTTGTCGGTCTTGGGCAGCACCGTGATCGAAATGCGCCGGTTCAAGGGGTTGGTCGGGTCGTTGGGCAGGGATGGCACGCTGTCGCCATAGCCCAGCACTTGGGCAATGCGTTTGATGTCGACCTCTTTGGACAGCAATTCTCGCCGAGCGGCATTGGCGCGCTCGGCAGAAAGCTCCCAGTTTCCGTACCCCAGCGCGCCGCCGGCATAGGGCGTTGCGTCTGTGTAACCTTCGATCCTCAAAGGGTTGCCCGGGCACATGTTGACAGCAGAAGCAATTTTCCCAAATTGCTCCTTGGCGAAGCCAGACAACACGGCGCCACCGGTTTGAAACATGGGCTGGTTGTTGTCCAGCAAAGTCAAACGCAGACTGTCGGGTTGAAGGTCAATCAGGATGGGCACAGCGCCTTTGCGCAAGGCTTTGTCCTCATCGATTTGCCGATGCAGGTCAGCCGCCATGCGCTGGATACAGGCCATGTCAATTTCGGGTCTTTTGGAGACCAAATCCCACAACAGAATCCAGGTCACCAAAAAGAAAGCCATCAGCACGGTCATAAAGTCCGCATAGACCAGCTTCCAATTACCATGGCCCAGCTCGCGCTTGATGCGCTTGGTCGCACGCCGACGGCGCGTCTCTTCGGCAATGAGCGGTGATGCGGCCATGGCGTCAAGAGGAAGCGCGGTTGGCGGTCATGGTTTGAATGCCCGATTGCAACTCCATCATGCTGGGGCGTTGGTCGGTGTACAACACCTTGCGACCGTATTCCACCGCAGTCATGGGCGCAAAGTTGCTGTAATTGGCAATCAAAATTTCCCGGACGGCCTCAAAAGGCTTCACTTCCGCATCCGCAATTTGCTCCAAGGTCCGCGCGATGGGAGAAAAGATGGCGTAGGCGGAGAAAACGCCGAGCAAGGTGCCCACCAATGCGGAGGCAATGTAGGCACCAATCTGCACCGGGGAATTTCCCGAGCCCAATGAGTTCAAAGTGTGAATCACGCCAATGATGGCGGCCACGATCCCGAAAGCCGGCAAGCTGTCAGACAAGGTCATCATGGAGTGCGATGGCTCCAAGGCCTCTTGGTTCAGCACCTCAATTTCTTGCTCCATGACGCTGTCCAACTGCTGCAGCGTCACCAGGCCATCCATCATCATTCGGAAATAGTCCGTGATGAACTCCACCAAGCGATGGTTTCGCAACACTTCCGGGTAGCGCATGAAAATGGCGCTGGCCGCAGGATTGACCACATCGGCCTCGATGGAAAACGGCCCTTCGCGCTTGATCTTTTGCAACAGCTCAAACATCAGGCACAGCAAGGCCAGATTGGCGGCACGGGAGTTGGCCGAGCGCACAAAGATGCGCCCAACGGCAAAAAACAAATTGCGCAAATTACGCCACTTGTTGGCGGCAATCAGCGTTCCAAATGCTGCTCCGAAAATCACCAGGAATTCTTCGGGCACCCACAATTGCTCCCAGCGCCCGCCCAGCCAGACGAAGCCCAGGACACCACTGACGATTGCAATCAGCCAACCAAGAGGAATGTTCATATTTTTTGAAAGAGTGTGTTGGTGTCCAACTTGCTGATGATCGCTTGCGCGGCCTGCAACAAGGCATTGGAGCGGGCAAGGCTGGCAGTGGCCTCGGCCAGATCGGTGTCCAGCAAGGCACTGCGCTCGGTTTCAATGTTGAGTTTTTGGTCTTCTGCGGCCTGGGTGGCGGCTTCCACCTGGTTTTGCAAAACACCGGTGCGAACCTGTGCGGAAACCACGGTCTTCAAGGCTTGATCAACGACCGAATAATCGCCGGCACGCAGGGCACTGCCCTGCAGCAATTGGTCAGCCATGTCATGAAGGGCCGCCATGGCGTCCGTGGTCGATCCGCCGCCGACCTTGGCAAAGCTCGTGTCGAGCTTCAGGCATTCGTCATAGGTGAGCCTAGGCTTGACCGTCACGCCTTCTGCCAGCTCAATCGCAACGATTTGTGCCGCTGAGACAGTGTCAAATATTTTCTGGCCATTGGCATCGGTTGCATTGGCCAGCTGTGACATGGCATCGGCCAATCCCTTGGCTTGTTGCCCCAGTATTTTTCGGTTGTCGCTGCCCAAGGCATCGTTGCCGGCTTGCACCATGATTCTTTGAAAACTGGCCATCATGTTGTGCAGGTTCAGCAATTGTGAATCTGCGGTGCTCAACGACTGGTTGGCGTAATCCTGGTTCACTTTGAACATGGCGTATTTGGCCTTGTCCAATGTGACTTGAACCCCCAAACCAGCCGACAAGGCGCTGTCAGAGGCCCGTTGATGTTTTTTTCCGGACGAGATTTGCTCTTGCGCCGTCATCACATCCGAGGTGTGCTGCGCCATGGAGCGCACACCGCTTTCAAAAATTTGCTGGCTGCTGATTCGCATACGAAATCTCAATTCCCAGACATCATGGCCAACAAGGTGTCAAACATCTGTCGGCCTGTTTGAATCAGTTTGCTGGAGGCGTTGTAGAGTTGCTGGTACTTCACCAGATTGGCCGCTTCCTCATCCAGATTGACGCCGGAGACGGCATTTTTCTGGTCAGACAAAATCTGACTCATGGCGTCATTGGCTTTGTGGTCGTTTTTCCAGGTGGCAATGGTGGTGGCCACACTGCTGGTGATGAACGTCAACGGCTGGGTGAAATCCTGGCGCAGGTTTTCAATGTTCACGCCCACCGATGCACTGACACCCTGCAAATCTTGAGGTTCCAGATTGCTTAGAAACAAAGCTGCGTTGACTGGCGCGTGCAACAAGGCTTGCTTGACCCTGGGGTCAAAGTTGGCGCTGTTCACGTTGGCCTGGTCTATCAAGCTGCTGAAATCGGCAGATGCCATCAGGTCCGCATAACTTCCACCGCTTGGCACGGGAATCGACGACAGGTTTTGCAACGGCGTGTTGGCGTCTGCCTGGTTGGCGAAACCGAAAATGGGTTTCACCGTGTTGACCTTGTCCACCAAGCTGAGCGACAGCAAGTTCAAGCTCATTTTCAGGTTGGGCACAAAGCTTTGCATCAAGTGCGTGAAGGCACCGGCCTGACCGTCCTTGAATGCATTTTTGGCAGGAATGACTTTTTCATTGGCTGTGCCGGCATCGCTGAGGGCTTCCGCAAAGCCCAACTGCACCAGGTTCGGCTTCAACCCTGGGCTGGTAGCCACTTTGAGGCGAATGTCATTGGGCCCCTGGTCGCCGCGCACAGGCGTGGTGCCGGTGGCGTTCGTGAATTGGTTGGCGATTTGGCGGTCCACCAGATGCTGGCCATGCACCAGATAGCTGGCTGTGCCATCTTCATTGATCAGGGTTGTGCCGCCGATGAGGTCTTGCAATTGCGAGGCAATGCGGTCTCTTTCATCGAGCAAATCTGGCGAGGGTGTGGAAACGCCAGGCACAAAGGAACCTTTGATCTGGCCGTTGACGCTCGCCAATTGGGGGGCCAGGGTGTTGGCTTGGTTGAGCGCATCGGCCAGCCCCTGGTTGGCATTGCTGCGAATGCGCTCAATCTCGATGGCCAGGCCACGCACACGGTCTGCCACCTGGTCTGCGGCGCCGACCAGTGCATGCTGGTACGCCGAATTCGTGGGCTCATTGGCCAATGAGCCTGCCGCATTGAAAAAAGCCCCCAAAGCACCGGTCACGGAGGCAGACGCATTGACCATCATGGCATCCAAAGCCGCCACAGATTGGGTCAGGGTCGATGTGTAGCTTGTTTGGCTTTGCTGCTCCAGCAACTGTCTTTGCAGCAAAGCGGAGTAATTGCGGGTGAAGCCCTCTACCGCGAAACTGGTTCCGGTTTTTTCCAGGCCCGACGGCGCCAGACCCGCAATTTTCAAATTGGGCGATCGGCGAACATATCCCGCCACGGCTGAGCCTGTCACGTTTTGTGACGTCGCCACCATGCCTGCTTGCGCGGACTGCAGCCCGGCCATGGCACTGTCAAAAATGGCGGCGGAATTCACAATCAATACCTTTGTATTACGTCAATTTAAAAATTGGGGGACGTCACTGTTTTGACGGCCTTTTCCGCACCTGCGATTAGCCCGGAGGTTTGAATTTGCTTGAGCATCAAATCCGCCATGGCTTTGCCAAAACCAAAGCCGCCCGACTGGGCCAAACTTTTGGCAAACTGCTCGTCGCCCATTTCCAAATAAGCTTTGCTGTCAGAGCGCACCTCTGGCTTGAAAGGCGATTGACGCAACTCCCGCAGCATTTGGCGAATCAGCATGCTTTCGAATTCAACGGCATGCGATTGGATTTTTTGGACGGTTTTCGGGTCTGCCTTGGCGGCCCCTGCGGTCGACGTCGTACCGGGCACGGCACCGATGGTTGGAAGTGCATTCATCAGATGATCTCCAACTCGGCTTTCAAGGAGCCCGAAGCCTTCATGGCTTGCAAAATGGCCATCAGGTCCTGAGGCGTGGCACCCAGCAGGTTCAGGGCACGCACCACCTGATCGAGCGAGGCGCCCTCTTCCACTTTGACCAACCCGCCTGTGGGGCCGGCATCGATGCTGACGCGGTCATTGCGCTGAACCATCGGGCGACCCCGAAACGTCCCAGGCGCAGGTTGCACCACTTGGTTGATGGCCTGAACCTTGAGGGTCAAATTGCCATGTGTCACGGCGAAAGGTGCCAGCTGTACGGCTTGGTTCATCACCACCGAGCCGGTGCGGGCATTGATGACCACCTTGGCCGCCTCTGCAACATTCGGGACTTCCAACTCCAGCAGGTCCGCCATCACATTCATGCGCTCGGTGGGGTTCACAGGCACGCGAACCAGCACATTGCGCGCATCCACTGGAATCACCGACTGTGCGCCGACCAAATTGGCCATGACTTCCATGGCGCGGCGGGTTTGGGCAAAGTCGGCGCGGCGGAAATTCAGCTCCACCACAGGCCCCGTGTCCGCCTCAGGCGCGCCCTGCTCCACGAAAGCGCCCGAGGGAATTCGACCTGCGGCCAACTGGTTGACCGTCGTACGTGCAAAAACAGAGGCAACTGCAGCCCCGGGAACCACGACAGAGCCTTGAGCTTGTGCATACACCTGGCCGTTGGCCGCCCGCAGCGGCGTCATCAGCAGGGTGCCGCCTTTCAAGCTGCGGGTATTGCCCATGGAGGACACTGTCACATCCAGCAATTGGCCCGGCCGGGCCAGTGCCGGCAGCTCGGCCGTGACCATGACCGTAGCCACATTGCGCATTTGGACGTTTTGCCCCACAGGCACCGTCACGCCCAGAGAGGCCAGCATGTTGCTGATGCTCTGGCCCGTGATCGGGTTCAGCGAATTGCTCTCACCGGTGCCATCCAGGCCAACCACCAAGCCGTAGCCAATCAATTGATTGCCACGTTGTCCGGCAATCGTGGCCATGTCTTTGATGCGCTCGGCCTGAGCTGCAAAGCCCACCAGGAAGATGGACAGCGCAAGGGCATACCGCTTGAATGAAAGAAAGTGCATCGCAGGCTCCTCAATTGGGTGAGTGGCGCATGAACAGTTGCGTCAGCCAACCGGGACGCTGGACTTCATCGGTCACGCCTGCACCACGGTATTCAATGCGGGCATCCGCCACCATGGAAGAGGGAATGGTGCCGCCTTGAATGTTCTGGGGATTCACCACGCCGCTGAAGCGGATGATCTCTTCTTCAGCGCCCACGGCCAAGCGCTTTTCACCTGCAACGACCATGTTGCCGTTGAGCAAGACTTCCATCACGGTCACGGTGATCATGCCGCTGAACTCGTTGGAGGCACTGGAGCCGCCCTTGCTGTCAAAGTTGGTGTTGCCCGTGGTACCGGCGTTGAGCTTGGCATCCTTGGCGCGCGACAATGAGCTCGCACCCGATGAATTGAAGCCGATGTTGGCATTGCTGCCAAATGAATTGCCCGAGGCACGACTGGCCTGGGTGCCACCGAGTTTGCTGGCACGGGTGGTTTCATTCAGCATGACCATCAAGGTGTCACCCGCACGCACGGGGCGGCGGTCCTCGAACAAACCACGATGGCTGGGACTTTGAATCATGCTGGTCGGCACCAGGCTGCCACGGCTGACAGGCGCGGCATCCATGGCGCGTGGGCGCGTGGTGGTGTCTGTGCCCACCACAGGCGGCAAGGATGCCGAGGACTTGCTAGGTGCTTGGGCGCAACCCGCCAGCAGCGCCAGCACAGTCATCAATGCGGCCAGGGTTCTCATCACATCTGCCCCAGTTTTTGCAGCATTTGGTCCGAGGCGGTCACCGACTTGGCGGTGATCTCGTAAGCGCGCTGCGCAGCGATCAAAGTGACCAGTTCCTCGGCCACGTTGACGTTGGATTGTTCGGTGTAGTACTGGGTGATGGCGCCAAAGCCGTTTTGGCCCGCCGTGCCAGCCTGAGGCGAGCCCGAAGACAAGGTTTCGGTGTAAATGCCGGCACCACTGCTGGACAGACCGGTGGGGTTGACAAAGGTTCGAATCGCGATCGGACTTGGCAGAATGTTGGGGACCAAGGTGTTGGAGGTGTAATAGCTCACCTTGCCATCGGATGCAATTTCAATGGTGGTGGCCGTGCTCGGAATGTTCACGGTTCCGCCACTGGAATCCAGCAACTGCTGGCCATTGCTGTTGACAATATTGCCCGTCGAGTCACGCATGAAATTGCCTGCGCGCGTGTAGCCCACGCTGTTGGGCCCCGTTTGCAGCATGAAGAAGCCGTTGCCACTGATGGCCAAATCAAACGGGTTGTCCGAGTGAACCATGGCGCCTGCCGTGTTCACACGCATCGTGGAAGCAATGTGAGAGCCATTGCCCGCTTGCAAGCCAGCAGGCACAAAATTGCCATTGCTGGAAATCAGTCCGGGCTCGCGCAGGTTCTGGTACATCAAGTCTTCAAAAATAGGCCGAACCCGTTTGAAAGCGGTTGTCGACACGTTCGCCAAGTTGTTGGAGATCGTGTCCAGGTTGCTTTGCATCGCATCCAGGCCCGTCTTAGCAATCCACAAAGAGCGCATCATGATGTTGTGTTCCTTAAAAGCCTTAACCGCGCGACAGCGACATCAGGTTGCTGGCCGACTTGGCGTTTTGTTCCGCCACTTGCACCATGCGAATATTCAAATCGAACAAGCGGTTTTGCTGAATCATTTCAACCATGGCCGAAGCCACATTCACATTGCTCATCTCGATGACGTTGGACTGAATGACCACATCATCGCTTTGAGGCAGAGCTGTGCCATCGTTGACGAAGAACCCGTCGCCATCGCGGGTCAGGGTATGGGGTGGCGGGTTGACCAGCTTCAATTGGCCGATCACGCTGGACTGCGAGTCACCCGGCAACACAGCCTGGACCAGGCCCGTGGGCCCGATTTGCAAGTCCGTGGCGCCGGGCTCAACCCAGATGTCGCCTTCCACGCCGACCATGCGTGTGCCTGAGGCGCCGCGCAAAAAACCCTCATCGTCCAGTGTCAAATGGCCGGAGCGGGTGTAGACCTCTTTGCCATCGCCGCGGATCACGGCGAAAAAGCCTTTTTCCTTGATGGCCACATCCAGGGGGTTACCTGTGGATGTCAGGGGACCGGGTGCAAAATTGCTGCCAGGCGTGGAGTCCACAACAAAAGCCCGCGAATCCGCACTGGCGCCTTGCACAGGCACCGCCCGAAATGTGGACAGCATTTCCCGAAAGCCCGGCGTCTGGGCATTGGCCAGATTGTGGGTGGTGTTGCCAAGCTGCCCCATGGCGTGCTTGGCACCGGTCATGGCTGTGTAAACAAAGCGGTCCAACATGTCAGGCTTTCAGTGCTTTGCCGTATCAGGAAATCATTTGCAAGGTGTCACGCATCACCTGGTCCACGGCTTTCATGGACTGCGAGTTGGCCGAGTAGGTCCGCTGCAAAATCATCAAGCGCACCAGCTCGCCAGACAAATCCACATTGGAGCTTTCCAGCGCTTGGGAGCGAATTTCGCCCAATTGCCCCGTGCCGGGACGGCCGCGGTAAACGCCGTTGGCAGAATCTTCGGTGCCGGACTCTACGGTGGCCGCAAAGGCATTTTTCCCAACAGGCGCCATGGCCTCAAAGGCATCAAAGTGCACCAAGGCAATTTGGCCCACATACTGCACGCGACCACCGCCATACACACCTGCAATGCGGCCTTCGTTGTCGATGGTCAGGTTGCTGAGCTTGGCAAAGGCCTCGCCGTCTTGGTAGCTTTTGGAAATTTGGAACGGGCCCGACTGCATGGTGGTGTCGGTCAGGTCCAGGTTGAACACCAACTGGGAAGTGCCCAAGGCCTGATTGGTCACTTTTGCCGACAAGGTCACATCGGTGCGGAACTTCGGATTGCCCGACAAGGGGTCCGTCACCAGTGCGTCAATGTTTCGACCACCCACAAAGTGCATGACGGTCACGGGCTTGTAGGCCGATGCGCTCACCTGCATTTCGGCTTGCGATGCCTGACGGTTGGAGAAATAATCGGAGGTCGCATTGTGGTCAAAGAATTGGCCATCGATCGAGCTGTACACCTCGACTCGGGACTCCACAGCCGTCAGCTCCAAGCCGGACGAAGGCATGTTGGACTTGCCTTGCACCAGAATTTCATGGCCATCGGGGGTGACCAGGGTCATGTTCAAGGTGTTGGCGCCGCTGACGTCGTAAAAAGTGACGATGTCTTTCTGGTTGAAAGTAACGTTGCCATTGCCACTGGGCGCAGGAGAAGATCCCGCGGCCAGGGTCAGGGAACCTGCGCCGGTATCCCCGTTGTTGGTGACGACATACCCCGTGTCAACGCCATTCAGAAACACACGCTTGCCTGAAACATTGGCGGCCGGGTTGGCGTCCAGAGTCAAGGAGGTCCCCCCAATCGTGACCGTTGTTCCTACAGCTGCCGTTGCCAAGGGTGCTGTGTCAACGCGCAAGACAGAGTTGGCATTCAGGCTGATTTTTTTGTCAATGTCCGCAGCAGAAGACGGCGTTGAAGATTTGCTGGGGGCATAGGTGTAGCCTGTTCCATCCGACTCGCTCTTGATGGTGAAGGTGCTGTCAGCGATGCGACGGTAGTAAACGTCCAGCGTGTGGGCGTTGCCGTCATTGTCAAAAATCGTTTGCGAGGTTTTGTTGTTGAAGGTGTTTTGCGAGGGGTCAAACGGGGTGGACGTGGTGCTGGTGAAGGCCGTGGACGTCGAGTCCAAGAGGGCGGAAATCACAGAGCTGCCCGTCTTGTTGCCAAAGTAATTGGCCTCAGGCACCTTGAGCAGGCCCCAGTTGCCATAAATGTCGTCGGTGATGGCCTTGCCATAACGGTCCGGCTGGTAGCCCGTCAGGTACATGCCGTTTTCGTTGACGATGTAGCCGTCCTTGCTGACGCTGAACTGGCCGTTGCGGGTGTAGAAAAGTGACGAGGGGTCCAGTTTGTCCTCGTTGTTGCGGGGCAGGTCTTGCAGCAAGCGGAACATGCCGTTGCCGCTGATGGCCAGATCCAGGGGGTTGGTGGAATTGGCAATCGCACCCTGAATCATGGGGCGGCGAACCGACAGGTTCTGCGTGCCCATGCCGGTACGTGCAGCGTCCGTGGTGCTGGTGGCCTTCATGAACTGGTCGGCAAACACCCACTGGCCTGCCTTGTAGCCGACCGTGCTGGCATTGGCAATGTTGTTGCTCACGGCATCGATGGCCTTGGAGACATTGTCAAGACCCGAATAAGCGACGTTGTAGTTGGACATGTCAGTTTCCTTTGCTGAAATTTATCGATTGGTGAATCAAACCATGACCCATTTGAGGATCTCGCTTGTCAAAACATTGCGGCCATCGCTCAAGCCTGCGCGCAAGTCGCTGCCATCCATGCCAACGCTTGCGACCATGGCGCCCACATAGGGGTCAGGCAGCAAGCTTTGGCCTTGCGCATCGCTGGCCTTCAGTTCGAGCGTGTAAACCCCTGCGGCGACCGTTTCGCCGGCGTCGTTCTTGCCATCCCAGATGAAATCGGTCACCCCGGCGCCCACCGCACCAAAGTCAAGTTCGTTCACAATTTGCCCAGAGGCATCCTTGATCGTGGCGGTCAGCGAGGATGCCGGCTGGGTCAGCTTGGCGGCCATGGTGACGGCCTGCCCGCCGAAATACACGTCTTTGCCAGCGGCCAGGGCCATCTTGCCCACGCTGGCCGAGAGGTTCATGAAATTGGCCGATTGCATCTGCGCAATCATGGAGCCCATGCTGGTGTTCAAGCGATTGATGCCATCCACGGTGTTCAATTGCGCCAACTGCGAGGTCATGGCCGCGTTGTCCATGGGGTTCATCGGGTCCTGGTTTTGCAACTGGACCGTCAGCATTTTCAAAAAGTTTTGCGCCATGTCCTTGGTGGACGTGGGATCGCTGGCCACGGGCGTTTTGGCGGCCGTGGGGTCGTAAATCCGAAGATCATTGATCGAGGTGCTCATTCGTTTCTCCGTTTACTTGCCAAGATCCAGCGTCTTGAGCATCAATTGCCGCGTGGTGTTCATCAACTCAACGTTCATTTGGTAAGCGCGGGATGCGGAAACCATGTCCACCATTTGCTCTGCGGGGTTCACGTTGGGCATGGTCACATAGCCTTGTTCATTGGCCAGGGGATGGCCAGGCCGGTACTCCATGCGCGGGGCCGCATCGCTTTCGACCACGCGGGCCACTTTCACGCCCAAACCCACAGCGTCTTTCCTGGGCAAGGCCTGGAACACCGCATGGCGGGCGCGGTAGGGCTGGCCATCTGCGCTCACTGCAGTTTCTGCGTTGGCCACGTTGGAGGCAATCAGGTTCAAACGCACCGACTGCGCCACCAGGCCGGTGGTTCCCAAATCAAAGGTGCTCAGCAAGCTCATGAGGGTTGCCCCGTGATGGCCGACAAGCGGGTGCGCAAGGTCGAGCCCAGAAAGCTCAGCGCCGATTCGGTGAACATGGCATTTTTCACAAAATGTCCGCGCTCGATGTCCGGATCGACCGTGTTGCCGTCAGCTGCGGGTTGCACCGGCACGCGAAACATGACGTTGGGCCCCTGCAGGGTCCGTTGGCCGGGCAAGTGCGCGGTATGGGTGCGGTCCACACCCAGACCATGGCGGGGGAGTTGGCCCGTCAAATGCTGCTCAAGTGCCTTGGGGAAATCAATGTCACGCGCCTTGAAGCCGGGCGTGTCCGCATTGACCATGTTGGCACCCAACAACTCATGCCGATGGGTGCGCAGTTTCAGGGCGGCCTCACCAAACATCAAAGGGTCGTAACGGGGAACGGTGCTCATGCTGCGGTTTTGCAAAATGAAATGAATGCTGTTCACTTCGCAAACAATGTGCCAAGCCAGAAATTCAGTTATTTCTGGGAATTTCGTGGTTCTGGGTGCTTTCAGGCCCAGAAATAGGCAAAAATTGCAGGCACGCCGTGTTTTCACCTCGGCAAAATATGCCGCCCACCCACCCTGACCCTCCTCTGAACTGTGGCTAACCCTTCTGACAATGACGAAGAACGCGCCCTAGAGCCAACCGAGCAGCGAATACGCAAGGCCCGCGAGGAAGGGCAATACCCGCAGTCGCGTGACCTGACCACCCTGTTGGTGTTGATGGCGCTGGCGGTCTTCACCGCCACGCTGGGCCCGACCCTGTTTGCGCAGTGGGTTGAGGTGGTGCGTGCAGGGCTGGTGTTTGGTTCGGTGGAAGCCTGGTCCGACCATCTTTCTGCCTGGGCCGCGGGGCCGCTGTGGCTGATGATCTTGCAGCTGGTTGGCTTGATGCTGCCCTTGTGGCTGATCTCGGTCTTTGCGCCGCTGGCTTTGGTCCGCTTCCAGCCCGTGTTCGCCTTTCAATTCAATGTCTCGCGCATGGACCCGCTGGCCGGCTTGGGGCGCATGGTCTCGATGCAAACCTTGACCGAGTTGCTGAAAAACCTGCTGAAAGTGATCGTGATTTATGGCATCGGCATCGCCTACCTGCTGAGCTTGTTCAGCGGATTGAGCGTTCTGGCCAGCCAGGACATCAAGCAAGCCTTGGCCCAGACGGTCAGCATCCTGCAAAACGGCTTTCTTTTTCTGATGGCCCCTTTGCTCTTGGTGGCGGGCCTGGATGTGTTCCTGCAATGGTTCAACTTCAACAAGCGCATGCGCATGAGTCGCCAGGAAATGAAAGAGGAAATGAAGGAGTCGGAGGGCTCACCCGAAGTGCGCGCGCGCCTGCGCCAACGCCAACGTCAAATTGCCACCACACGGATGATGGCAGCGCTGGAAAAAGCCGATGTGGTGTTGGTCAACCCAGAGCACTACGCCGTGGCCTTGCGCTACGACGCTGAGAAAATGGCTGCGCCCATTGTGGTCGCCAAGGGCTTGGACGACTTGGCCTTGCGCATGCAGGACATTGCCCGAGAATGCGAGGTGCCCATTGCGCGCATCCCTCCCCTGGCCCGCCTCATGCACCACCGGTTGAAGGTTGGCGAGGCTGTGCCTGCGCAGTTGTTTGAGGCCGTGGCCAAAATCCTGGCCTGGGCCTATGAGTTGGGCGACAAAACGGCCGAAGAGTCTCCCCCGCCGGAGATTGGCCCGCTGCCGCAACTGGAAACACCGCTGCCGTGAAGCACGCAACTCAAGGCAGGCGTTGCTCCAAACCCGCACGCAGCAAACGCACCGGCTCCTCCAGCGTGCGCTGAACGATCTCCGGGAACTGTGGCAGCATGAAGGCTATCACCACAAAGGCGATCGGAATCATCACCGAGAAGCCAATGGAGAACAAATTCATCTGCGGGCTGACCCTTGCCAGCATGGATTGCGTCATGTTGAAAAGCCAATACACCGCAATGGCGGGCAGTGAGAGCACCAAGCCCAGCACAAAACTGTCTTGAACCAAGCCAATCAAAGCATCCAGGTTCCAGGCTGTAGGCCAGACCCCAAAGGGCAAGACCTTGAAACTCGCCAGCAAGATGTCCAGCACCAGCAAATGGATGTTCAGGACAAATGCCAAGGCCATGGCCACCAAGCCCAGAAATTCAGCCATCAGGCCGGAGGACAGCGCAGGGTCGCGCGCGTAGGACACGGCAAAGCTCAGCCCCGACTGCATGGACAGGACTTCGGCCAGCACATCCACCGCCATGAAACCCAAACGGATGATCATGCCCCCCGCCATGCCGATGGCCAGCTCGATGAAAGCCAACAGGTAGCCTGGGGCAAACGCCGCCACTGGAATGCGCTGCACAGAAACCAGAGGCATCAAGCCAAGGGCGATCACCAGCGACAACAAAACCCGAACCCGCATCGGATTGGCGCGAAAGGCAAACAAGGGCATGACCAGGAAAAACCCAAGCACCCGCATGGAGACCAGCATCAGCAGCTCGGCAAATTGACTGATCCAGTCAGGGCTCAAGGGCACCATGTGTCGCTCAGCGCAGGCTCGTCGGAATGTCCAGTATCACGTCTTTGAGGTAGTCGACAAAGACGCTCAGGCTGGAAGGCCCCACCAGCAGCAAGATCACCCCCAGGACCAGCAGCTTGGGGATGAAAGCCACCGAGCTTTCGTTGACAGACGTGGCCGCCTGCAAAATACCGATGACCAAGCCCACAATCAACAGGGCCAGGAGCACGGGACCACACAACACCAAGGACATCCACAATGCCTTGAAGGTGATTTCAATGATCAAACCGCTGTCCATGCTCACAACCTGTAACTGGCGACCAAGGACGCGGCAAGCAAAGTCCAGCCATCGGCCAAGGCAAAAATGACCAACTTCAGCGGCAAGGAGAACATCATGGGCGACACCATGACCATGCCCAGCGACGTCAAGATACTGGCGACCGCGAAGTCAATGGCAATGAAGGGCAAGTAAATCATGAAGCCGACCAAAAAACCGGTCTTGATTTCGGACACGGCAAAAGCTGGCACCAGCACCGACATGGGCGTCTCTGCGCGGGTAGCGATGGGCGCGCCGTACATTTTGGCAAACATGTTCAGGTCATCTTGGCGCGTGTGCCCCAGCATGAATTGCCGAATCGGCTCGAGCCCTGCGGTCAGGGCTTGCTCGAACTCCATCTTGCCCAAAGACAGGGGCAGATAGGCATCGCGGTAAATGTTTTCAAACACAGGCCCCATCACAAACCAGGTCAAAAACAATGACAAGCCTGTGAGGACCATGTTGGGCGGCATGCTTTGCAAACCCAAGGCCTGACGCAACAGCGAAAAGACAATCAGGATGCGGGTGAAACTGGTCATCAGCATGAGGGCCGCAGGCAAAAAGCTCAGGGCGGTCAAGGCCAGCAGGGTTTGAACGGGCACCGCGTACTGCGTGCCATTCTTGCCCGATGTGGCAGACACCAAAGGCAGATTTTGCGACCATCCCTCCAAGGGGATACAGCACACAACGAGAAAGAGCAGGACACCCCAATGGGTCGAACGGCGCTTCATGACTGACGCTCTTTCAAACGCGCTTTGCTGAGCAGCTCAGAAAAACCGGACGGCAGTGCACCTTGTGGCGTATTCGTGGGGGTGTAGGCATCGAGCTCGGTGATGAGATTGATCTGGCTCGGTGTGTAGCCCAAGGCAAAGAAACGATCTTGAATTTTGACCACCAAAATCTGCTCGCGCGGGCCCAGGCTTTGGCGTGCCAGCACTTGCAATTGCGGGTCAGCGGAACCCGCGCCAGCCATGCGCTTGTACACCCGCAAAGCCACAGCCACCAGCACCACCAACAAGGTCAAGGTCACCAAACTGTACCAAGTGGCGCCCCCTGAGCTGGCCGAAGACGTCGCCGTGGTGTTGGCCAACGCCCCCCCTGCATAAAGAACCTGAATTGTGACGAGTGTTGTGATCCAGGAGGGGGGTCTCAAATGCATGGTGTGTTATCGATGTGTTTTTCGCAGCCGCTCAGACGGACTGACAATGTCGGTCAAGCGTATGCCGTACTTATTATTCACTATAACAACTTCACCCTGAGCGATCAAGCAGCCATTGACCACCAGATCGAGAGGATCGCCCGCGCTGACATTCAATTCGATCACGGAGCCCACCCGAAAAGCAAGCAGCTCGGCGATCGTGATCTTGGTTCGGCCCAACTCCACCATCACTTGAACCGGCAAATCCAGCACCATGCCAATGCCGTGGCCTGCTTCCGTAGCGGAGGAAGTGTCGGCGAGTTCATCAAAGGTGACGGGGCTGGCCAGCCCGGTGAACTTGGCGTCAGCGGCAGAGCCTGTCAGGCCTGCGTCGGGAAATTTTGAGCGACCGTCGGTCATGGGCGGGCCTCATCTTGGGCTACTTGTTGTGAGAAATCGGACAGTGCTGAGGCGATTTCGCTCAGGCTCTCAGAGCCTGAGGGTGAGGCTTCGGGAGCGCTGGGGGCTGGGGGGCTCAGTTGGTTTTGCAAGATGTCTTCCACCTTGAGCGCGTATTGGCCGGAGCGCACACCGTAGCGCCCTTTCATCAAGGTGACGCCGTCCACCATCAAGTCCACCGGCTCGGACAATTCGATCGGAATGACCTGCCCAATGGACAGCGACAACAATTGCGCCACCGTCATTTGCGTTTTTCCCAAAATGGCCACTGCCTCAACGGGGGCGGCGTACACGTTGTGCTGAAGACTGTGCCCCCAGGCGTGCTTGACGCTGGCATCGGGCGTCGCGTTCTCTTGGGGCACTTCAGCCGTCAGTATTTCAATGGCGCGCCGGGGCATGCACAAGTCGATCGACAGGGCCATGGCGTTCAACTTGAGGTGAAAACGGGCATGTAAAACGGTGTCTTGCGGGGAAGCCATGCGCAAGGAGGCGGGCTGTTGCTCCTGGCGCAAGGGATGAAGCCGGATCGGGAAGCTGTTTTGCCAAGCCGCCTCGTAGGCCGTTGCCAACGACTCCAGGCAGCGCCTGCGCACCCCCAGCTCAATGGGGGTATAGCGTCGACTCAAATCACGCACCGGGATGCGCCCTGCGCCGCCAAACATGCAATCGACGGCGGTTGGGAAGAGGCGAAGGTCCAGACTCCAAGCGCACAAACTTTGCAAAGCCTCGACTTCAAACACCTGAATATCGGAGGGCGAGGCAACGTCAGTGATGAATTGCGAATAGGTCTTGAATTCCAGCGCGCCCGCTTCCAGCTGCACTTGCGCAGGAATGAGGGTTGTCAAAGACTGACGCCAGTGCATCATGAAATCGGTGTGCCTGGCATCGAGCTGCGTCAATTGGCGGCGCAAGACTTCGGTTTCCCACAGAGGGGTTGAAAAATCGCCCGAGGCGGTATGTTGTTCCATCATGAAAAGATCTCAGCTTTCACGCATAAATATGGACTTGGCCTTCGCCCACCGAGCGCGAGCGTTGCGCCTCAGTCACTGTCGACGCAGTGGCCCGTGACAGTGTGCCTGAGGGGGTGAAGCTTGACTGCATCTGCTGCATGGCTTCGCGCTGTGCGCCGGGGTCATGCGATTGGCGCATGTCCAGTTGCAAAGCCAGGCCCATTTCTGCAAATTGTTCTTGCAAACCTTCTGCACCGCGCTCCAAGCGCGAACGCGTGGAATCACTGGCACCTTCCACCACCAGAGACGCCACCCCTTGGGCATCGATTTTCAGATCGATTCTCAACTTGCTCTGGTCCGGCGGTGTCAACTCCATCACGATCTGACCGCCGCCTTGCTTGACCAAACGCATGATTTCAACTTTGACTTCGCCCGCGTCCAACTGCACCTGGTGCGGCTCCAGGGGCGCGGGCACGTTGGTGGGCTCAAAAACTTGGTGCGCTGGGGCCTGCGCATGCTGAGCCGTGAATTGGCCCAGCAAGGTGCTGGTGAAGCTGGTCTGCGCCTGACTTGGATCGATCGTGACAGGCTTGAATTCATTGTCATTGCCAAGCTCCAAGGGCACTGCCGCTGGGCTGGAAAGCAGGCTCGAAGCTGGGATCGCTTCATTCAGGGGGCGCGAGAGGTCTTTGGGATCTGTCTGTGCAACTTGAAAGACCGAAGAGGCTGTCAGGGCAGGTGCAAGCGCATCTCCAGATGGCGCTGTCGCCGCCAAGGGTTCCTCCTGCACAGACTCTGAGACTGCAGCCACCGTGTTGCTGACCGCTTCGCTGAATGTGACGCGCTGGGTTGCGATCAGGACAGGTGAGGCATCAGCCGTCGTGACAACGGATGTCGGAGCGACTGACTGTTCGGCGAGGGCGAATGGGCGCTGCCCCTGGGCGTCGGTGCTGAACCCAGGCTTGTCAGGTGCGACCGCGGCAGCCACCGGCGTGTCCACCAGGTTTACAGAGGCCAGGGTGAGGCCCTCGTCGCGTGAGGCAAGGGGTGCGGGTGCTGGCGAGGTGCTTTGTGCAAGCGTATCCGCAGGGTCGATTGCGCGGGTTTGCGAACTCTCCAGCGGCGCTGCCGCTTGGGATGCCACCGCCAGGCTGGTGGTCTGAACGTGCTGCCCTGACTCTGTGAGCAACACGGACTGCGTTGTATTTGCCGCGAGCGTTGATGGCTTGATCGGCGTCTGCACCTGCGCCAAGGACAGATTCTGGCCTGCCTCAGGCTGTGCCCTGACCTGCGGGGCCTCTGGCGCCTTGGCCAGTGCCGGCGAAGGCTGCAAGGACAGCTCCGACCCAGCGTTCTGTGGTGCGACTGCGGCGCGTGCTTGTGCTGGCGCAAGCGTGACGGCGCCTGTGGTGGGCACAGTGGCTGCCAAGCTGGGTGAATCAATGACTTCAAGAGGGGTCGCAGCGGAACCGGCGTCGGTTGTGTCTGTCGACCGTGCATCCTCGCTCAAGCTTGTGGCGGCATGGTCCGCGCTGTCTGCCATGACTTGTGGCGATGCGCTGGCCAGCGCTTGTGCTGTGGTGGGCAATGCAAGGCTGACCGTGTCCGTGGTTGGCAACACCGGCAGCATGTCCGTCGATGTGAAAAGCGCTTGTGCATCGAGCGCTGCGGGCGCAGCTGTGGCCGAGTCTGAGGAGGCAAAATTTGCCGCAGCAGGCAACGCCAACAATGCGGTCTCCGGCAAAATTTGCAAACCCAGCAGATCGACATTCAACTCGAGCGTGCTGGTTTCGTCTTTTTCGCCGTTCTGATTTTCAGTGGCTTGGGAGGCAAGCTGCAAGCCCAGGGCGTCCTTCAACTCCCCAAGGAAAACACCCGAATTCTCTTCCTGGACAGGGGCAAGAAATTCATTGCCTGCAGTGGCTACAGTGGCTTGAAACTGAATTGGTGAAAGGTTCGCCATGGCTGGATCCCAAAGTTCTTGGGATTCAGTTAGCAACTTAAATGCCAACCCTCAAGGTTCGCGCGCTCGACCGTTCAGGTCGTCTTCCAATTGGCGCTGCTCGCGTACTTCCATGGCTTTGCGCGTCAATGCCTTGCGCCTGGCAATGTAGTCTTGTAAAACCTTGATGCGCTGGCTGTCTTGCAGCGCCTGCTGCAAGGCTCGTTGACTCGTCTTTTCGAGGGCACGGGTTTCAGCGCGCTGGGTGGCCGCGGTGGCGTTCAAATTTTGACCGAAAGCGGCCGATGTGTGCAGCATCATGGCCGTATCGCCTTGTTGTGCAGATCGGACCCACTGGTTGTCGTATTCCGCCGCGTAAGTCTGCAACTGGTCGCTGATGTTCTTGGAGGACAAAAAGTCGGCTTGTGCTTTACGCGATTTGGTCACCGAGCGGTCTTTTCGCATCTCCATGAGCTTGAGCATCAACTCAAAGGCTTTGTGGCTCATGTGCCAACCCCACCGAATTGCAACAACACCTTCAAGGTCTCGTCAAAGGCGGCGACCTCGTCAGACTCTTGTCGCAAGAATGTCTGGATGTGAGGCCAGAGCTTCAGGGCGATGTCCAGTTCCGGGTCATTGCCCGCCACATACGCCCCCATGGCGACCATGTCACGGTTTCTGACATGTTTGCTGATCAATTGTTTGAGACGGCGAGCCGCCATCTGGTGCTCACGCTGCGTGACCTTGGGCATGACGCGCGAAATTGATTTTTCGACATCGATGGCAGGGTAATGGCCGGCGTCTGCCAACTCGCGCGACAAAAAAACATGGCCATCCAGAATGCCACGCGCGGCATCCCCCACGGGGTCATGCACATCGTCACCTTCGAGAAGCACGGTGTAAAAGGCTGTGAGCGTGCCTTCAGGGTTCTCGCCGTTGCCCACACGCTCGACCAGGCTAGGCATTTTGGCAAAGACGCTCGCGGGGTAACCACGCGCCACAGGGGCTTCGCCCAAGCCCAGGCCAATTTCTCGCTGCGCCATGGCGTAGCGGGTCAAGGAATCCACAATCAGCACCACATGCTTGCCTTGGTCGCGAAACCAAGCGGCAACCTCGGTAGCGTATTCAGCCCCTTTGACGCGGGACAAAGGAGAAGTGTCCGCGGGGGACGCCACGACCACCGAACGTGCCTTGGTTTTCTCGTCCAACAGGTCATCGCAGTATTCGCGGACTTCGCGGCTGCGCTCCCCCACCAGGGCCGTGACAATCACGTCGGCCACACAGTTTTTGGCCAACATGGACAGCAACACGCTCTTGCCCACGCCAGAGCCCGCGAAGAGGCCCACCCGCTGGCCCCGGCCAACGGTCAGCAAAGCATTGATGGCCTTGATGCCCGTATCCAAGGGTTCGTGAATAGGCGCACGGCGCATGGGGTTGGGTCGCGGCCCGGCCGCTTGCAACGCGTGCCACTGCGTCCCCCCCATGCCGTCCAGCGGACGCCCCAAGCCATCGACCACGCGCCCCAACAATTCAGGGCCAATCGGCAAGGATTGGACGCTGCCACGCATGCGGTAATCTCCGCCCGAAAGGATGGGGGTTTGCAGTGGGCAGACAGCGGCGCCGGGAGACAGGCCATGCACAGGGTCAAAAGCCATCAGAAAGGTGGCACCGCCCTGAAAGCCAATGCACTCGGCATCGACCCAATGGCCTTGCGTGCTGTTATGGACACAGGCATGTGCGCCCATGGCCATGGGCAAGCCTTCGACCTCGAGCACCAGGCCCGAGACTTTGCGCAAGCGTCCCTGGCGGATAGACAACGGGGTTTGCTCAAGGCGTTGGCGCTGGCGCACCAAGCCCGACGAAAAGCTTTCGGCCAGCGTCGGCGTGAGGCTCATTGCGACGATGGCTCAGGCGATGGATTCAACAGGCCCAGGGCACTGCGCACCAAGGCTTGGCGAGCTTGCGCACCCACGTCGGCGCGTGTCCCGCACCATTCCACAAAGGCTTGACCAGGCACTACAGCAGCATCGGGCACGAGTTTGAAGGCGATGCCCGCCGAGGCTTGCTGTGACAGTTGTTGCCAGGTCTGGGCCTCCTCGATGGGAACACGCAAGACCACTTGCTCACCCGAGGACGGCAGCTGCGAGAGGGCCTCCTTCACCGCTTGTGTGAAGGGGGCCAGGTCCAAGTGAGTCTGCCCGCTCAGGCGCAACGCTGTTTCGTAGGCCAAGCGTGTCAACTCGGGCTCAATGGCTTGGCCCAGCTGGGTCAATTGACCGAGCAGGCCTTCCAAGCTCTGCGTCAAACGCTGAACTTGCTCTGCGCCCTGTTGGTAACTCTTTTGAAAACCAGCCTGCAAGCCTTCTGCATGGCCCGCCTGATAGCCTTCTTGTCGCCCCAGGGCCATGCCCTGTGCGCGCCCCTCTTCGAGGCCCTCCTGCAAGCCACGCGCAAATGACTCTTGGTGCGCTTTGGCTTGAATGCCCTGCAATTGCTGCACGGTGGCTGGTGCGCCTGCCCCCTGCGCCAGGGTCGGCGAGGACGCGCTCGGTGGATCGAAGGAAGGCGGGTCCCAGCGATTCAATCCCTGCCCCTCATGTGCCTTGTGGCACCGTATCGGCTGCGATGCGCTGAAGTGACAGCAGGTTTTCAGACTCCATTTGTTTGGCGATCCGCACAATGCGGCGCTGCTGGAGCTGCACCTCTTGAACGCGCACAGGCGGCATGCCATCCATTTGCACGCGCAAATTGCCCGCCATGCTTTGGGTCATGTGGCTGAAGAAGAAGTCGCGTACCCTTGGCGTGGCGCCTTTGAGTGCCACCGCCAAAGCTTCCGCCGGGACCGCAGGCAGGATTCTTTGCAAAGCCAGCTTGTCGATGCGCATGAAGTCTTCGAAGATGAAGAGTTTGTCCGTGATCTGGTCGGCCAATTGCGCGTCGTACTTGCGAATGCTCTCCAGCACCTGCTTGTCGCCGTCGCCGCCCAAATGCGTCATGATCTCCACCACGGGTGCGACGCCGCCGATGCCACTCATCTGGATCAGGTTGTCAGGCTCGAAAGAGCGCTCCAGCGCGTCATTGAGCTCACCCAAGGCTTTGGGATCGATTCGGTCAAGCAAAGCCAAGCGCAGCATCAACTCATCGCGGGTCTCGCCGTCGAACAAGTCGAGCACTGCGCCTGCGAGCCCTGGCGGCAGCAGCGCCAGCAAGGTGGCCACCACTTGCGGATGCTCTTCCCGCAAGTAGCGCTGCAAGAGTTCGGGCTTCATGGCCGCAATGGTTTCAAAAGCCGGCAGGTTGCGGGCAATTTCACTGTTGCCGCCCCAACCCTTGACGTCGGCCTCGGCGGTGAAACGCTGCAACAATGAACGCAAGAAACCGTCTGAATCAAAGGCGATTTCGCGGTTGTATTCTGTGGTTTTCTTGAAGTCCTGCAACACGCTGATGATCACATCGCGGTCAAGTTTGCGCACCGAGGCCATCAAGGCGGTGACGCGCTGCGCTTGTGCCGGTGAAAAAACCTTGAGGATTTCGGAGGCCTTGTCGGGACCCAGCACCAGCAGCATGACAGCCACCTTGGTGGCCCCGTCGAGGTTGTGGGACGCCAGTTCAGCCGTGGCCGGTTGTCGCATGCCCTTTTTGAGGGCGCCACTGATCACGCCGGGATTGAATCCGCCGCTCACCACTGCATCGTTCATGCTGATTCACCCTGATTTGTTGGCGCCATGTCATCTACCCAGGCGCGCAACAACAAAGCGGCATCTTGGGGCTTTTGGCTCACATAGTTCTGGGTGTAGTCCACCAAATCGTCGTACAACATCTTGCTGGAAGCCTCTTTGGCTTGCTGACGGCTGGCCTCCAGTTTGTCAGCGCGCTCTTTGAATTCGGCTTCTGCGCGCCAGGTTTCCTGCTGCAGCTCCCATTCCTCTTCGCGCTCGGAGATTTCTTTGCGCAAGCGCTCCTTGTTCGTCAAAGCGGGCTCGGGCGGCGCCACCGGCTCCTTGATTTCTACGGGCGGGGGCAAGGGCTTAAGCAAAGGCCTGAGCACCGCAAAGTAACCAAAGAGAACAGCCAAAGCAATCGAACCATAACTGAGCAGCTGCGAGGTCAGCTCAGGGGTCCAGGCGGGCGTTTCCACAGGCACCTCCACTGAAAATGGCAAATTCGCCACACTGACGGTGTCACCGCGGGCTTGAACATAGCCAATGGCGTCTTTGACCAGGCTGTTGATTTGGGTGATTTCCTGGGGAGAGAACGGCACTTTGGCGGTGCCGTTGGCGGCGCCAGGGGGCATTTTGTGATCGAGGATCACGGCCGCAGAAATCCGGCGCACATTGCCTTTGCTCGACTTCAGGCGCTCGATGGCGCGGTCGACCTCGTAATTGACGGTTCGCTCGCTGCGGGCTTGCGTTTGGCCAGGGTCTTGGCTGATCGCCACGCCGGTTTCCACTTCGCCAGGCGCTTTCAGCGTGCGGGAGGCGCCGTTTCCGTTGGAAGCCACCTCGTTGACGATGGGCGCTTCTGCAGGACGCTGCGGCTGGTTGGTGAGCGCGCCAGGAATGCCACCGGAGGCCGATGCACCCCCTGTGCTGTCCATGGACTGCTGGCTGCGAATGGCCTGCGCGTTGGGCGGTGAATTGCGCCCAAAAGTTTCGGAGGTGCGCTCGCGCTCATCAAAATCCATGTCGACCGTGACTTCGGCACGGAAACCATCCTTGCCCGCCAATGGCTCCAGAATCACGGCAAGGCGACGCGTCAATGCCGACTCCAATTCGGCTGTGTACTTGATTTGCGAAGGGTCCAAGCCGGCCTGCCGAATGGGATTGGGCGAGACAACGCCGCCGCCAGCATCGAGGATGGCCACATCTTGTACCTGCATGCCCGGCACAGAGGAGCTTACCAAGCGCGAAATGGCGGCCACCTGCGCGGGGTCCAACATGCGCCCCGGGTGCAGCATGACCACCACCGAGGCGGTGGGACGTTCTTGCTCGCGAACAAAGGCGGTTTGCTTGGGAACGGCCAAATGAACGCGGGCTGACTTGACCTGACCCAGCGAAGCAATGCTGCGCGCAAGCTCGCCTTCGAGGCCACGTTGGTAGTTGATCCGCTCGACAAATTGACTGGTGCCAAATTTCTGGTTTTCCAACAATTCGAAGCCCACATTGCCCGCTTTGGGCAGGCCTTGGCCTGCCAATTTGAGCCGCGTCTCATAAACATTGGCTTGAGGCACCAGAATAGCGCCGCCGCCTTCAGTGAACTGGTAGGGGACGTTCAGCTGCTGCAACGAGGCAATGATGGCAGCGCCATCGGCGTCACTGACATTGGAGAACAACACCTTGTAGCCCTGCCCTGCGCGGCTGGAAATCAAGGCGAGGCCGACCAGGAGGCACATCACCAGCAAGCCAGCGCCAAACCCGAGGCGCTGGTTCAGCGTCATGGCTTGGAAGCGCTGCTTGAGGGAGGACAATGAACTTGTAGGCGCCGATCCCGCCGTTGCCCGACCGGGCAATTCTGTTTGGGATGCCATGGCGCTATCTGACTGCATCGCGTTGGATACTTCCCATTGAGTCGTTGCCTTGTGAAGTCTTGAATGTTGAGCCCTCGAAAGGCCCATCTGTGATGAATATAACTCAGCCTACTTGTCATTGTAAATAATTTAGAATGACAAGTAATCCCTTTGGCAACACATTGCAGACATTGGGCAAGCATGACGCATTGGACACCTTGATGGAACTCGAATCTGGCCTGCCAAGTCATTTTGACGCGCAGTCCCCCACAGCGGCACGGCTGTGGCTGGGCGCCACGATGGGTCAGTTGAGGCTTGCCATTGAACTTCGCGAACTTGGCGCCGTGTTCAAGTCCGGGACCACGTCCAATCTTCTCGGCAAACTGGCCCCCCTGGACATTGAGTTGCACGCCGGTACGCCGGTTTTCATGACCACATTACAGGCCCTGTTCGAGCCAACCCCCGGGGTACCTGTCGAAGCAAGCAGTGCACAAGGTGAATGGGTGGTCACGCGGCAACACCCCAACGGCAGCTTGCTGGGCTGCCGCGTACAGAGCGTTCATGGCCCCTTTTACGCGCACACGACAAGCAGTGACAGCGTCATGTTTGAAGGCAGGTCATGGACCGTGTTCAGCCCCAAAGGACTGACCCATGGATGAAGGACAAGCCTCAGGCTGGTTGAACGCTGCCCGCCTGCGATGGGCGGCCCAAGGCATGAGTTGGGTTTGCCTGGCATGGCTTTTGGGTCTGGCCTTGGTGGCCTACGATGTCTGGCCTTTGGCTTACGCTGTCGATTGGGCCGCGTCTGTCGCCTTAGCCATTCCTTTGATCGTTGCCATGGGCGTCTTGTGGCAACTTCATGGAGCGCACGTCGTGCAAGAAGAGCGGATGGCGCGCGCACAATGGCTGAGGCTGCTCATGGTGCAGCGACAGGAAGTCGAATCCGCCTTGCAACAGTTGCTCGCAACCCATGCCAGTGTGGCGCAGGTCATTCATGAAAGTGATCAGCCCCAGCTGCAACAAATCTGGACCGACGTGGTGTTGCATGCGCATCAAGTGGATGCCGAGCGCCTGTCCCCCCCTTTGGAAGCCGCACTCTCAAGCCAGGCGTCCCTGAATGCAGACATGGATGAATTGACGCAGCAAATGCGCAACTTGCAAATCCAGTTCAGCCAAGGCGCGCACCAGAGCCAATTGATTTATCGATTGCACGATGTCCTGACGTCCTTGCAGTCGCTCTTGGCGCAATCCCAGTCCGCATGGCTGAGCTTGTCGCAAGCGCGGGCGGATCAACTCGCGCACAGACACGCGGCCAACATCCCCCCAGACTCGCAGTTTGAGGCATGGCGTCAAGGCATGCGCCAGCTGCAAAGGCAGTTGAGAACCGTCGAGTTGTCACTTCGCAGCGGCCTGGGAGAATCTGTGGCGCCGGCCCATTCCACGCCTGAACTGATGCAATGGCTTGAGCCCAGGGGGCCGATATGATGGAAAACCTCCGGCAAGACCATGTCACCCTGCTCGCCATGGATGCCGAGCGTTCGCTCCAGGGCTTGGTTCACAGCCTGTCCATGGGCGTGGGTGGCATGCCCAAAGGTGCGCTGCATGCGATTGACCTCGTCAGCGCCCTGGCCAGTGTGGGCTTGACCAGTGCCTCCCATCTGATGCAACAAGTGGCCCAGGAACTTGCCGCAGGGCAACCCCTGGTCCTGGAGGTAGCCCACGAGTTTTCAGCTTGGCTGGAACACGCATTGCATGAAATTCGGGCCGGTCAGCCCTACGACCCAGCGCCATCGCAAGACAAGCTTGCGGCCTGGACACGCCAACTGCAAGGTTTGCCTCAGATGACCTTGACGCAAGGCGACGGCTTCGATGGCCTGGGCCAGACGCTGAGCGGTTTGGGCCCGTCCCAGCCCGCGGGGCTGCCCGCACATGCACTGCAAGCTTTTCAAAAAAACGGGCTGGATTTGCTGCAGTCAGCACGCGTGCTGAACATGGCAGCGGACCAAGAGCGCTCAATGCAACGCATTGACAACCTTCTGGCCGAGTTGCAAGACAGAGCCGCCCACATTGGGCAGCGCAGCTTGCGCGAACTGTATGACCAACATCACAGCGAGATTGACGAGTGTTGGCTGGATGCGGCTCCTTTTCAGGCGCTCGAGGCCTTCCTGGCGGTGTCGGATCGTGCCCAACGCATCACGGCGGTTCAGCGTCACCTGACACTGTTCATCGAATGGCAAGGCCTGACGCTGAGCGATTCAGAAATGCAAGACGTCGGGTACATGCTGGCCCAATGGCATGGCCACATCCTGCCGTTGCCCGAAGGCTACCGACTGGTATTGCCCTGCAGCCAACGCCGCATGTGGCTTCAGCCTTTTGAGTCAGAGGGCCGCATTTATGCCATCAGCGCGGCACAAGCCCTTGAAAATGTGTCCGCGCAATCTGGCCACCCTGCCAAACTTGAAGTGTGTGCAGGCAACAAGCGCTCGACCCTGCATGTCGATCGGTGTCACACACCGGTCAGCATGAACATACACCCCATTCCCAGCAACCTGCCGCGGCCCCCCGGGGTGTCTGCGGTGGCGCTGAACGGCCGGGGTGAGGTGTTCCTGTTTCGCAACCTCGCGGTATGACGATGGTGTTGCGCCCGCCTCGCGCGCTGCGGTTTTTGATGGGCATGGTGCTCGCGATGCTGGCCGCTTGGTCGCAAGCCCAAAGCACGCCCGCTGGCCCCCCTTCGCCGATGGCGCAAGCCATTCGGTCCTTTGTCAGCAGCCACCCCAGCATAGTGGGTCGCAGCTTTGAGATCACTTGGCGCGACCGCCAGGCCCCATGGCCCGCCTGCGCCAGTGCGCCTGGCGTCAGCTTGTTGCGCAAGGACAGGCCCTGGGGCCAGGTCTATTTGCAGCTTGAATGCCGTGAGCCTGGCCAAACATGGCGTCAAACGGTTCAAGTTCAGGTGGCTGTTTTTGGAAAAACGTGGGTGACAAAATCATCGCTCAAGCCTGGGGAATGGGTCAATTTGAATGACTTTGAGCCCAAGGTCATTGAACTTTCGAAGTACAAAGAAGACTTGATTGACGACCTCTCTGTGCTCGATGGCCTGGAAGTCGCCAGGCCATTGTCGGCAGGCGCGGTCGTCAAACTAAACGACTTCAAGCCAACATCCGTTATCAAGTCGGGGGATTTGATCAAACTCACGCTCTTGGGCCAAGGGTTTGAAATGGTCACCTCTGGACAAGCGCTTAACGATGCGGTGATCGGTGCTACAGTTCGCGTCAGAACGGTAGAGGGCAAGGCACTGCAAGGCAAAGCTGTGGGGCCAGGAAAAGTCGAAGCTGTATTGGATTGAGGTAGCACAAATGGTTTCAAAAATATCTGAGACACCGGTGATCAACACCACCCCGTCAGGACAAGCACCTGGGGCTACCGCTGCACGCAACACTTCCGTAGCAGACAAGCCCGCAGCGCCCCAACCTGCTGCGCGCATCGGCTTGAGTGAATCAGCCAAAGCCTCGCAATCTGCACAACACACCATGGCCCAAGAGGCCGATGGCCCCATGGACACCGACCTGGTGCGCGAAATTCGTGAGCGCATCGCTCAGGGCAAGTTCAAGATCGACTACGAGCATGTCGCCTCCAACTTGCTGCGTGAGGCCGTGGCCAGCACCCAACGCGGCTGATGTCCGACATTCTTCCCCTCCTGGGCGCGCTCGCACACTCTGTGGCGGCATTGCGCAAGGCCTTGGAGTCCAATGAGCTGACGGCATTGGAGCCCGTGTTGGCTGAGGTTCAGTCGTATCTGGACAAAGTGAACGGCTTTCCTGGCGGAACGCAAGGCTTGCAACATGCGATTGCCCAATTGGCCGAACCCACCCGCTCTGAAACCCAGCAGTTGTTGGAACAAGCCAAACTGGACCATCAAATCAATTCGCAATTGATACGTCTGGCAATGCAACGCAATGCCGCCTTGCAAGCCTATACGGCGCAATCTTCGGCGGCAGCCACTTACTCCAGCGAAGGCGGCGTTGCCATGGTCAACACCGGGCAACTGTTGGGCAAATTCTGAAGCTGGACTTCAGTCCAGCATGGCGCGAATCGCGATCACGGCTTGCGTGTGAAGTTGGCTGATGCGCCCTGGCGTCAGGCCCATCACGGCGGCGATCTCCCGGTAGGACAGGTCTTCCTGGTAATGCAAGGCCATCACCATTTGCTGCTTGTCAGGCAATCGCTTCAGAACCTCGACCATGCGAAGCATGAACTGTTTGCTGTTGACTTGTTCGAGCGGGTCACCGAAGGGATCGGTGGGCAGCATGTCTTCGGGCACGTCTTCCAAAGGCATGACATTGACCAGGCTGTCCAACACGGAATGGTAGTCCTCAATGGCGACGCCCAAAGACTGGGCCACCTCGACCTCGCTGGGCAAGCGCCCCAGTTCCTGCTCAAGACGACGGGTCGTTTTCTCCAGGGCGTCCACTTTGTCTCGATGGTGCCTGGGCAAAATATCATCGCGACGGCAAGCGTCGTAAATCGCACCTCGAATCCGCGTGCTGGCATAGGCCTCGAAACTCAGGTTGGGCAGCGGCTTGTAGCGGTTCATGGCATCGAGCAAACCGGTCATCCCCTCCTGAATGAGGTCATCCAGCTCGACATTGGCCGGTAGCCGGGAACCGATGTGCGACGCAATCCGTCGCACCAGGGGCGTGTACTGCCGAATCAAGGCGTTGGGATCGTTTTCCTGGTACTTGGCCGGCATGGCGAGGTCAGGCCTGAAGAATGTGCTGCAGCCAAAGGTCACGCAATGTCTGTGGCTGAGCCCATGCATTGGACAGCGCGCCCTGCGCCAAGCTGGCGGGCAGTTGCCCCAAAACCTTGACGTGCTGCCCCGTTGTTTGAAGGATGTCATCGACCAGGGTTTGCGTGGGACTCTTGCGCCCGCCTTTGCCCTTGACCCCCACCCAGACGATGCTCCATGAGGAGGCTGGCTGGCGGGATTGCATTTGAACAATCCAGTCACGTGCGACGCTCACCTCCTCTGCGGAGCCGCCGCTGATCACAGTGTGATGAACCTGCTCGTGGTAGAGGCTGAGCATGCGCTGCGAACTGGGGTCCAGACACAAGAGAATTTTGTCCAGTTTGAGGCCCTTCTCTTGCATGCGCTGAATCAGCGACGGGTACACATGGTGCGGCACGCGCTCGAGACGACGTGCCAGGGCATACCAAAGCTGCGGATTGAGTGGCAACAGGCTGGCGGCCAAAGGCACATGGCCCATCAATGCTTGCGACAGGTCAAACCGCACAGGGCAAGGCAATGGCCAGTCTTGACGGTTCCCCAAATCCAGCTCGTCAATCCAGGCCAGGCTGAAGCCTTGTTGGACCAAGGCATGGGCCGTGATTTGCGCCAGAGGCAGCACAATGGCTGGGCGCGAGGGGCAGGACAAGGCATGGACCGGTGGGGGCAAATTGTCGCCAAACAATTTGCGCAATCCGCTGGCCTGGTCTTGTGCGTCAAACATGAACATGTCCAGCTTTCAGCGGGCAAGCGCCCATTGGCTGAGTTGATCCGCCATCAATGCCGGCAACTGGTTGTCAGCCAGCGTCATCTGGCTGCCCAAGGCGCGCGGATGAATGGCGCGATGGCTCAAGTAGGGCAAATTCGCCTGGCTCAAATCTTCCGGCACACGCTGACCGTTGGCGAGGAACATCAAGGGCAAGCGGTGCCGGATCAGGCAATCGAGCACAGGACCCAGTTGCGCGGCCTCATCGGTCTTGGTGATGATGGCCGCACGAATGCCCTCCCCTTGCTGCGCCAAGCCAGCTTCTTGGTGCATCAGGATCACATCCTCTTGGGTACGCAAATCTGTGGTGCTGCTCATGACCAGAATGCGCTTGAGCGCCGGCGCGCCCTGCTGCAGCATTTGTGCCTGCTCCAGCATGCGCGCATCGCGCTGGTTGACGCCGGCCGTGTCCAGCAGGATGATGCGCCTGTCGCCCATGCTTTTGAGCTTGGCGGCCAAATCATCGCTGTCGCGCAGCGACGCGACCGGCACGCCAATGATCTTGGCGTAGACATTCAGTTGCTCTTGCGCGCCGATGCGAAAGGTGTCCGTGGTCAACAGCGCCAATTGGTCGCGCCCGTAACGCAGGACACAGCGCGCAGCAATTTTGGCAATCGCCGTGGTTTTACCAACGCCTGTCGGGCCGATGAAGGCAAAAACACCGCCAGCATCAAAGACGGTCAGTGGGTCGATGACAGAGACCCGCTGCTCCAGTATGGTTTGAAGATGCTGCCGCAAAGCCTGGCCTGTGCCTGGCGCTGGCGGCAAGGCCTTGACCAACTCCGCGCTCAGTGCGGGGGAAAAGCCCGCATTCAACACCACGCGCAACGCTTCGGCCTGTTGGGGATGGTGCGATTGCATGTCACCCCAGACTTTTTCAGACAAATGGGTTTGCAGCAATTGCTTGACGTGGGCGAACTCGGACAGCAGATGGTCCATTTCAGCCACAGAGACGGCCGTGGATGGCTTGAAGTCAGGCGCAATCGGCTGGGCAGGCGCCATGGTGTGGGCAGGTGCTGCCGTTGCCTGGGTCACAGGTGCAGGGGACGCAACGGCCGGCGTGGCCTGCCCCTGGGCCAACTGGGCAAGGTCACCGGGAGCAATAGCGATGATCTCAACGCCGTCGGGGGTGTCGCGTGTGGTCAGCACAATGGCGTCGCCACCCACTTTTTGCGTCACCAATTTCAGGGCTTCGGTGACATTGGCAGCGACAAATTTTTGCGGGTTCATTCCGTCCTATCCATTCACGGGGTGGCTGCCTGGGCACACAACATGCGCTCAAAACTCAAATGTGTTTGCAAAGGCAACTCAGTCAAGGACAGCACCGTGGCCTGACTGCGCACCCGTTTCACTATTTTTGCAAACGTCAGCCGGGCTTTGCTTCCACTGACGATCACCAAGGGCAAATTTTTGGCTTCCATGGCGTCAACGCCACTGGCAATTTCTTGCACCAACAGGCGCATGAGCGAGGGCTCGATCACCCCATCGGGGGCCACGGGCGCGGTGCCCATGGCTTGCTCGATCAAACGCTCGAATTCGGGCTGTATGCCCAGGACCTTCACCTCGGTGTTGTCGCCAAGGGCCTGCTGCACGATGGTGCGGTGCAAGCTCATGCGCACATGCGGCAAGATTTCCAGCGGATCTTGGGTCTTGGGGGCATGTTCTGCCGCGGTTTCGATGATGCTGCGCAGGTCTTTGATGGGCACATTTTCTTCCAGCAACAACTCCAGCAAGCGCTGCAACAAAGCCACAGGCACCACCTTGGGAATGATGTCCTCCACCAGCTTGGGGAAGCTGCCTTTGAAATGTTCCAGCAGCTCTTGCGTTTCTTGACGCCCCAGCAACTCATGGGCATGGCGGCGAATCAAGGTGTCCAAGTGGGTGGCCATGACCACGGCCGGCTCCACCACAGTGTGCCCCAGGCTGATGGCCGTGTCGCGCATGCCCCGCTCGATCCAGGTCGCGGGCATGCCAAAGGACGGGTCGCGAACCTGCAGCCCAGGCAAAGGCTCCGAGCCCTCGGGGGCAATGGCCAGCAAGCGGTCGGGCAGGCACTGACCGCGCCCGACTTCGCCGCCGTACACCAGGAAACGGTAGGTTTCGGCCGGCAACTGCAAGTTGTCGCGAATATGGACAGAAGGCGTCAAAAACCCAATGTCTGAGATGAATTTGCGACGAATGGCCCGGATGCGCTTGATCAGGTCGCTTTCCTCGCCACGGTCCACCATGGGAATCAAGCGGTAGGGCAACTCCAGGCACAAAGGCTCCACCACGGGCACGTCTTCCCAACCCAGCTCTTGCCGATCGGAGGCCGAGGTTGCCTCGGCGGCAGCACTGCTTGTTTGGAGGCGCGCTTGACGCCGCATGGCATAGGCCAGGCTGCCGAACACCAGGGCAAAAGCCAGAAAGGTCAAGTGAGGCATGCCAGGCAAAACCCCCAGGACGGCCAGCACGCCAGCGGCCACGATCAAGGCATTTTGGTTGTCCTTGAATTGCTTGGACAGCTGCGCCGAAAAATCATCGTCTGTGGCGACGCGGGTCACCAGAATACCGGCGGCCGTTGAGATGATCAGTGCCGGCACCTGAGCCACCAATCCGTCGCCAATGGTCAGCGTGCCATAAATTTGCAGCGCATTGCCAAACGTCAGGTCATGGCTCATCACCCCGATGGCAATGCCGCCAATCAAGTTGATGAGCAGAATCAGAATGCCGGCAATGGCATCGCCCCGCACAAACTTGGAGGCGCCGTCCATGGAGCCGTAAAAGTCAGCCTCCTGTGACACATCGGCGCGTCGCTGCTTGGCTTCTTCCTGGCGAATCAGCCCGGCATTGAGGTCGGCGTCAATCGCCATTTGTTTGCCGGGCATGGAATCCAGCGCGAAACGGGCAGACACCTCGGCTACGCGGCCGGAGCCCTTGGTGATGACCACGAAGTTGATGATGGTGATCACGATGAAAATCACAATGCCCACCATGAAGCTGCCGCCAATCAGGAATTTACCAAAGGCTTCGATCACGTGGCCTGCCGCATCCGAGCCTGTATGGCCCTTGAGCAACACAATGCGGGTGGACGCCACGTTCAGGGACAAGCGCATCAGCGTGGTGACCAGGAGCAAGGTGGGAAAGGCCACGAAGTCTTTGAAGCTGCGGATGTTCAGGGCCGCAATCAGGACCATGATGGACAGGCCAATGTTGAAGGTGAAGAGCATGTCCAGCAAAAGCGCTGGCAATGGCACCAACATCATCACCAGGATCAGCAGCACCAATACCGGAACAGCCGCTTGCGCAGAAGGCAAGCGGAGATTGGAGAGCATGGAACCAAAGGTATTCATGTAGACCTGTTGAGGATCAATGTTACCAATTTAAAAACAGAGATTGGACTCATCAAATTTAATTGTTATGGATTAATTTTTGAATTAACACATCTTTTTTTCCTTTTTTTTGCCATTTCACTAAACGCCAAGCGGGCATCTGCCGTAACCACACAGGAGAGGGCTGGGAATCTGGCCCAGTCATACAGACCCCACAGGAGAAGCAAATGCCTAGCGTTATCTATACCAACACCGCGTCATTAGCAGCCCAACGCAACCTGTTGGGCGCGCAAAATTCCCTCACCACCTCGGTCGAGCGCCTGTCTTCCGGCCTGCGCATCAACCGCGCCAAAGACGATGCCGCCGGCCTGGGCGTTGCTGAGTCACTGCAAAAGCAGCTCAACGGCATCAAGCAAGGCATTCAGAACATCAATGACGGCATTTCGATGGCGCAAACGGCTGAAGGCGCGTTGGCGGCAGTTTCTGAAATGGCGCAGCGCATGGTGACCCTGGCGACGCAAGGTGCCAACGAAACTTTGAGCGTCGCACAACGCAAATCCATTTACCAAGAGATCTCCGCGCTCCGGACCGCCATCAACGACGTCTCGACCCGGACAAAATTCACTGGCAACAGCCTGTTCACGGCCACGGCCTTGTCCATTCAAGTCAGCAATGATTCTGCAGACAAAGTTCAGATATCGGCGACAGCGCTGGCAAAAATCGCCATTGATGGGACCTCCAACACAACGCTGAACACCAAGGTTACTGAGCTGAACACGGCACTGACGGACGCATCGCCCAACACCGCGACCATCACCACGAAATTTCAAAATGTTCAGGATGAGGCGGGCGCCTTCCTGACCGCAATCACCACGCAACGCGGTGAGCTTGGCGCTTTCCAGAACCAATTGGAATACACGGTGGCCAATTTGAGCGACTTTTCCACCAATTTGTCTGCCGCCCGCAGCCGCGTCATTGACACGGATTACGCCGCTGAAACAGCCAATCTCACCAAAGGCCAAATCTTGCAGCAAGCTGCCACGGCCATGCTGGCGCAAGCAAACCAAATGCCCAATGTGATCTTGACCTTGCTCAAGTAAACACTTTCATTCTATTCTTTTTCAATCAGGGAGTCACACATGCCCAGCGTCATCTACACCAACACCGCGTCATTAGCAGCCCAACGTAACCTTTTGGGCGCGCAAAATTCCCTCACCACCTCGGTCGAGCGCCTGTCCTCGGGCTTGCGCATCAACCGTGCCAAAGACGATGCGGCGGGTCTGGGCGTTGCTGAGTCACTGCAAAAGCAGCTCAACGGCATCAAGCAAGGCATACAGAACATCAACGACGGCATCTCGATGGCACAAACGGCGGAAGGCGCCTTGGCAGCGGTATCTGAAATGGCGCAGCGCATGGTGACGCTGGCCACGCAGGGTGCCAATGAAACATTGAGCAAGGACCAGCGCACGGCCATTTACAACGAAATCAGCGCGTTGAAAACAGCCGTCAATGATGTCTCCAAGCGAACGACCTTCACAGGCACCGCCTTGTTCGCGGCCAACTCTCTTTCCATCCAAGTCAGCAACTCGAGCACCGATGCGGTGACCATCAGCGCCACCGCGCTGGCCAAAATCTCTCTTGGTAGCGGCAGTGCCACAGGTAATACGCTATCAACCGATATCACGGCCATCGGCGACGCGCTGACCGCGGGTGTTTCGGCAGGCATCACCACGGCATTCAAAGCCGTTCAAACATCTGCCGGCGCCTACCTGGATGCCATCACGGCGCAACGTGGCGAACTGGGCGCGTTTCAAAACCAACTGGAATACACCGTTGCCAACTTGAGTGACTTTTCGACCAACCTTTCTGCTGCGCGCAGCCGCGTCGTCGACACCGACTATGCGTCCGAAACGGCAAACCTCACCAAAGGCCAAATCCTGCAACAAGCAGCGACGGCCATGCTGGCACAGGCGAATCAAATGCCCAATGTCATCCTGACACTGATGAAATAAGCCAAAGCACTGAGAAGCCACACGAATCAAATTAGGAGTAGAAATGTCCAACGTCATCACCACCAACACAGCGTCTTTGGCAGCGCAAAGAAACCTTGCAGGTGCTCAAAATGCTTTGACAACGTCCGTCGAGCGACTTTCCTCTGGCTTGCGCATCAACCGCGCCAAAGACGATGCCGCCGGCTTGGGCGTCTCTGAAGCACTGCAGAAGCAGATCAATGGGGTCAAGCAAGGCATTCAGAACTTGAACGATGGCATCTCGCTTGCCCAGACCGCGGAAGGCGCTTTGGCCTCCGTGGCTGAAATTGCACAACGCATGATCACATTGGCCACACAAGGCGCGAACGAAACGCTGAATGCCACGCAAAAAGATGCCATCAAAACTGAAATTGGCGCCTTGCGGGACTCGATCAACGACATTGCCAAACGCACCAACTTCACGGGCACCACGCTGTTTGCTGGCGCCGAAATCAAGCTGCAAGTCAGCAATGACTCCGGCGACACTGTCACGGTCTCCACCGCAGCATTGGCCAAAATCAAACTGACCGCCACTTCGGGTGACACCACGACCGAAGGCAAGGCCCTGTTCGACGCCATTGCGGATCTGTCCAGTGGGATCACCACCGCCAAAATGGGCGTGATCCAAACCAAGGCCTCCGACTATTTGAACGCGATCACCACCCAACGCGGCGCACTGGGCGCATTCCAAAACCAGCTGGAATACACCGTGAACAACCTCTCGGACTTTTACAACAACCTCTCTGCTGCACGCAGCCGCGTCATCGATACCGATTACGCAGCCGAAACGGCCACGCTGACCCGCGGCCAGATCCTGCAGCAGGCTGCCACCGCCATGCTGGCGCAGGCCAATCAGATGCCCAATGTGGTGCTGACGCTGTTAAAGTAAGAGCTTGGTGACCCAGCTGCAACTGCGGCTGGGTGACACCTCGTTGACCTGGAGAACAACATGAACCCATTGTCTGCAATCGCTGGCAATGCTGCTGGCGCCTACCAATCGGTGGCTACGGTCCCGGAGCGTGCGACGCGCCCGGACGCGCAGGCCGTGGCCATGGCTGTCAGCGCCCCCAGCAAAACAGAGACTCCTCTCAAGGATGCCACCAAGCCTTCAAGGGAAGCTGTCGAGTCTGCGGCAAAACAAATCCAGCATTTCGTCTCGTCCATGCAGCGGCAAGTCAGCATCAGCAAGGACGATGTCACGGGGTACATCAAGGTGCAAATCATCAACCCGGATTCGGGCGAAGTGATTCGCACCCTGCCGTCGGACGAATTGATTCGCATTGCGCACAGCTTTGAGCAGCTGGGCAATGTGATGGTGCATCAAAAAGCCTGAAGACCGGCAAGCGGAGAACACCTTGGCCATCCAGTCCACCAGCAACAGCGGCAGCCAGATCGATGTGGCCAGCATCGTCAGCCAATTGATGCAGGTGGAGCAAAAGCCGCTGACGGCCTTGCAAAACAAGATCGCCAAGAACGACGTCAAGATCAGTTCATTGGGAAGCTTTCAGGGCCAGTTGTCCGCTTTTCAAACGACCCTGAAGGCTTTGCAAGACAGCAGCAATTTTTCAACAAAGAACGTCAGCAACAGCGTGCCAGGGGCTGCCACGGTGACCATCACTGCCGCCGCATCGCCCGAGACTGGCCGTTACAAACTCAACGTCACACAGACCGCCGAAGCCGCGCTGGTGAATGTTTCGGGTTTTGCCAGCGACACAGACCCCATCGCCAATGCCGCCGACTTCAAAGTGCGCGTGGGTGGCACTGACTATTCGCCCAGCGCCTCGGACAACGTCACCACGATCGCGGGCTTTCGCAACTGGGTCAACAATCACAGCACCCTCAAAGACAAAGTCAAAGCCACCTTGTTGCAGACCGATGCCACGCATTGGTCACTGGCTTTGCAAGGTTTGCGCACGGGGACAGACAACACGCTGAGCGTGACCACGCCATCGGGGGCCTACACGGCCACAGCCGTTCAGGAGGCGCGAAATGCCAGCTTCACGGTCAATGGCATTGTTTTCAACCGCAGCAGCAACACCGTCACAGATGCGATTCCAGGCTTGACCCTGAATTTGCTGTCCAGTTCAAGCAATACCGTGATCGAGGTGACAGGCGACACCAGCACGGCCCGTCCGAGGGTTGACGCTTTGGTCAGCAGCTACAACGATTTGCTGAGTGTCTACAAGAGCCTCACGCAATCCAATGCCAACGCCGAATTGCGCGGCGTTCTCAACAGTGACTCCACGTTGACGTCGATCATGCGACAAATTGCCAGCGGCTTGAGCCATCCAGAACACGGCCTGAACAAGCTGGGCTTGGAGTTTGCCAAGGATGGCCGGTTGGTTGTCAATGAAAGTCTTTACAGCAGCCTGAGCAACTTGCCCCAAACTTTGGCCAGCGGGTTTCGGCTCGGCCTGACTGGCGGCGTGGACTTGTCCAACACGGTGGATGGCTTCCTGAGCGACTCCGGCACCCTTGCCAGCCGGATTCAGTCGGAAAAAGACAACCAGACCGATTTGAACCGCCGCAAGACCCAATTGGAGAGCAAACTGGCCCTGTTGCAATCTCGCTACACGGCGCAGTATGCGGCGCTGGACGCTTTGTTGTTCAAGCTGAACAACACCAGCACGGCACTCAAAAGCGCTTTGGACGCACTGACCAACTCACAAAAGAACAACTGACCGGAAAACTGACCATGAGCTCGCGCGCCTTCAATGCCTATGCCACTGCCCAGCGGGAAACTGCCGTTGCCTCTGCTCGCCCGATTGACTTGGTGGTCCTGGTTTACCAACGCTTGATTGACCATCTGCGGCACAGCCGGCAGTTGATGCAACAAGACGCCGATGCCACTGTGCCACTCGGGAAAGCCTTGGACTTGCTCAACAGCGGCCTGGAAGCCTGCCTGGACCATGAGGACGGCGGTGAAATCGCCACCAACTTGGCCACGATTTACCAATGGGCCAACCGGGAAATTCTGTTGGCCAGGCTCAAGAACGACGCGCTCAAACTGACCAATGTGATCGATGTGCTCACCACGGTTTATTTTGCCTGGCAGCAAAATGCTGCGGCGCCGAGCGCGACCCCTGCGCAAGCGGCCATGGCCTATGACTCGCTCAACACGAGCGTTCGCGAACAGGGCATGGGGTTCAGCACCACCTTGCGCTGACACGCCCCGATTGGAAGGCGTTGGCACCGTCATGCAAATTCCAATCAACCCGCCAGACCTTCACCTCGGGCAGGCGACGCAGCGTGAGCGGCAAGCCGTCGTCCCGGTGACTGCGGTGCCCAGCGTTCCCGAAATCGCGCAAACGCTGGCACCGCATGTTGCACTGCAATGGACTCAGCCTGTCTTCTCTGACCAAGGCGCCGCCCCATCGCGCTCATCCGTTCAAACGGAGGTCTCTGCCGAACCAGGCACGAGCGCACCCGCACGCCCCGGGGCTGCCGCCAGGAACGATCCAGCCAGCTTGACGCAATGGACCGAGCCAGGCTTGGCCCTGACGCAGCTCTTGAAGCAAACGCAATCGTCTGCCGCCTTCAACAAGCCGTCGCCATGGCCAGACATGGCGCCCGCGTCAGCGCCTCCTGAGCCACCGCCCAACACAACCACAAGCCAGCCGCTGGCGCTCGCCTTTCAACGGCTTTATTCAGCGCTGGCCGCGTCGGACGTTTTTGCGGCTCGGCAACTGGCATCTCATTGGTATGGACCCAATCGCTCACCTGACAACCCGCAGGACCCGGCGCCCGCCAGTCGCTGGGTGCAGGCTTTGTCGCCCGAGCATCCGGCCGCGCAACAGGCCACCCACATGTTGATGACGGGCGAAATGGTCTGGCAGGGCGAGATGCTGCCGGGCCTGTTCGCGCGGGTGCAAAGGCAAGACTCTTGGCGTGAGAACGCGCCGGGGAGTGGCCGCTTGGAAAAAGGCGCATCGCTCACCCTGGACATTGACCTGCCGCGCGTGGGTCGAGTCAAGATCGTTGGACATCAATGGGGGGAACAACTTGATGTCACGGTTCGCGCACCACGCCAGGCCCAAGCCGGGCTCAAACTTGCCTACCCGGCGCTGCAAGAGCGTTTGGCAGAGCTTGCGCCTGGCCGGCTGACGACCCACTGGCAGGAAACCGAATGAGCGAACCCGCAGAATCGCAAGCTGTGGCGCTGACTTACCAGCCGGGCATGCCTGCGCCCAAGGTATTGAGCCAAGGCCGCGGCTTGCTGGCCGATGCCATTTTGCAAAAAGCGAAAGAGCTAGGGATTCCCACCAAAAGCGAACCAGCGCTGGTGGCGTTTTTGATGCAACTCGACATCAATGACTGGGTGCCGCCAGAGCTTTTTGCAGCCGTGGCACAAGTGCTGGCATGGGCATACGAAGTGGACGGCAGCTTGTCTGAAAAAACAGAGGCCGTGGCCGAAACCTTGAAACCGCCAGCGTCCTGACTTAGACCTGCAGGTTGGTGACTTCTTTGTAAGCGTCGACCAGGCGGTTGCGTACCGCGATCATGGTCTGAAAGGAAAGATTGGCCTTCTGCAAAGACACCATGACTTCTTCCAGCGTCATATTGCTTTCGCCGGTCGAGAAGGCTTGCACTTTGGCCTGGGCCGTGTTTTGCGCCTGATTCACTTCGCTGACAGCCTGCTTGAGCAGGCTTTGAAAGTCATGGCCATCGGCATTGACCGTCGGTGCCGCAGGCGCCACCTGCCCTGCCGCCAGATCGGACATGACCTTCATCTGAGCGACCAACGATTGGATGGAATCAGAACTCATGGACAGATGTTAAAACAAATTCAGTCAAACTCAAAACCGGCTTCCTTGTAGGCTTTGAGCTTGTAGCGCAAAGCCCTTTCGGACAAACCCAGGATGGCAATGGCTTCCTTGCGATTGCCTCCCACTTGCGCCAACACTTTCAGGATGTGGTCGCGCTCAATGGACTCAATGTCTTGGGGCTGGTGGCTTTTCTTTGCAAGTTCAATGCCAGCCGTCTCCGTTGGCCCCTGATCGCCTTGCTGTGGGGCAGCCTGGCCTGAGCCTGGAGCAGACATGCCCGCCATGTCCAACTCAATGTGCTCTGGATCGATGGTTCCGCCGTCGCACATCAGCAGTGCGCGCTGAACGGCATTTTCCAATTCTCGGACGTTGCCGGGCCAGTTGTAGCGGCTCAGGGCATCTTCGGCGGCCTTGGAAAATTTGGCCTCTGGCAACCCCATGGTGCTGCGGTAACGGGTCAGGAACGCCTGGGCCAGGGGCAGGATGTCAGCACTGCGGTCGCGCAGGCCCGGGATGCGAATGGGGAAAACCGCCAGGCGGAAATACAGGTCCTCTCGGAAACGACCGTCTTTCACGCGCTGCTGCAAATCTTGGTTGGTGGCGGCCAGAATGCGAACATCGCAGTTCACCGAGCGCATGGAGCCCAAACGCTCGACCACCCTGTCCTGCAAAACGCGCAACAGCTTGGACTGAAGTTCCAGAGGCATTTCGCCGATTTCATCCAGGAACAAGGTGCCGCCATGCGCTTGCTCAAACTTGCCAGGCTGAGATTTGGTCGCGCCAGTGAAAGCCCCTTTTTCATAGCCAAACAGGGTGGATTCCAACAAATTGTCTGGAATGGCCGCGCAATTGATGGCCACATAGGGTTTACCCTGGCGACGAGACAAGGCGTGGATTTGTCGGGCAAACACATCTTTGCCGACACCTGACTCCCCGGTCAACAGCACGGTGGCATCGGTGGGCGCGACACGTTCGCACCGGGTCATGACGGCAAGAGTTGCCGGATCGGCGGCAATGATTGCCGCGTCTTTGGCAGAGTTTTCCGTGGCATGCACCGGCCGATGGCGTGCAATGACCTCGAGCAATTGCTGCGGCATGAAGGGCTTGATCAAGAAATCTCGCGCGCCGCCCTTCAAGGCCTGTACAGCCAGCTGGGTGTCTGCATAGGCGGTCATCACCACCACTGGCAATTGAGGATTGCGCCGGCGAGCCTCCGCCAGCAATTGCAGGCCGTTCATGCCCGGCAATCGAAAGTCGGTGACCAGCAACTCGGTGTGCTCATCGCTGAGCAAGCCCAGGGCATCTTCGGCAGACTCAAAGGCCTGGAACGGCACCTTCCCCAAGGTCAAGGTGACACTGATGGCCTCCCGCAGGTCTGGGTCGTCTTCTACTAGGAGAACTTGGTAGGGGCTGGTCATAAATGGATTCAAAGGCTCGACAAACTGGGGAGAACAACCGTGAAGCTGGCACCACCCTCGTTGCGGTTGCGCGCTTGGATATCGCCGCGGTGGCTTCGGATGATGTTGCGCGCAATGGCCAGGCCCAAGCCCGTGCCACTGATGCGATTGGTCGCAAAAGGATCAAACAGGCTTTGCAGCATCTGGGGGTCGATGCCTGGGCCATTATCGTCAATCGTGATGTTTGCGCGAAGGTGATCGGCTTGGGTGCTGACCAATATCGTTTGACCTTCGGAGCAAACTTGCAAAGCGTTTTCCATGATGCCCACCAAGGCGGCCACCATGGAGGCCCGCTCCACAGACACCTGACAGTCTGCGGCCTGCAAATCCAGCGTCAAACTGACTTGTCGTTGCTGCTGCAAAGCCTCCAGGCTTTCGCAGGCCTCGCGCACCAGATCATCCAAGGCCACGATGCTGGTTTTTTGAGGCCGTGCGCGAATAAATTGCAGCATGTTGCCGGCCAACTTGTTCAGGTTCAACAGTTGTGACTGCAAGCGGCTGGCAAAGTCAATTTGGTCGTCTTTTGCCAAATCGGGATTGCACAGATGCGAGGCATACAACAAAGCGGTGGACAAAGGGGTGCGCAACTGATGGGCAATGGCCGCCGACATCTTGCCCATGGCCGCCAAGCGGTCCACGCGCTCTGATTCTTCCAGCATCCGCAGGTTGTCCGTGATGTCTTGGATCTGGATCACACTGCCTTCGGGGTGAACAATCTGCTGCAACTGCACCGTCTGGCGCCGCTCCCCCACCATGAAATGGTATTCGTTGGGGCCCTCGCCTGCCGTCCAATCCGTTGGGATAGACCAGGGCGACTGGCTCACCAGCCCTGGCAAGAGCGCGGCCGCAGCGGGGTTCAAATGCGTCACCCGCCCCTCCTCCACCAAGATCACGGCCGCTGGCAGAGCGTCCAAAAGGGTGTTGAGCCGGTCATTGGCCTTGACGAGATCGGCGCTCAAGGCGTCCACCTTCAGCGCCAGGGCGGCATGCTGCTTCTCCAAAGCCTGGGAGGCTTGCACGAACAAGTCAAAAGCACCTGCCAAATCGTTGCGAGAAGGCCCTTGCCCGAGTTCGTTCATGGAAGGTGTTGGGTTCATGGCGTTTGTGGATTCCAAGGTGAGTAAATTACCACAAACGAGAAGAATGCCCCCACGGCACAGGTCAAGATTTGGCGGTGCGGTTTACCAAACACCTTTTTTCCTCTAAGCTACACCATCGTTGATAACCTGATCAAGAAAATCATGAGACTTGGCTACTTCACCATGCCCGTGCACCCCGCCACGCGCAACCCCACCGAGACTTTGCGCGAAGACCGCGAAACCATCATTTTGGCGGACGAGTTGGGGTTCCACGATGCCTTTGTAGGCGAGCATCTCACCGACCTCATTGAAAACGTGACAAGCAGCATGGTCTTCCAAGCCACGCTGATTCATTCCACGAAAAACATCCGCTTGGGCACCGGCACCACCAATTTATCGCACCTGCACCCTGTGCTGGTGGCCTGTCACGCGGCCATGTTTGACCACCTCTCGGAAGGCCGCTTCATTTTGGGCGTGAGCCCCGGCGCACTGCCCTCGGATGCCGAGGCACTGGGCATCTTCGACGAAGACCGCAACAAAATGTTTGCGGAATCGATCGAAGTGATTTTGAAAATTTGGGAATCCGAGGCCCCCTTCAACATCGACTTGCCCGACAACCGTTTCAAAGTGTCGACCATGAAGACACTGGATGACTTCTCCCACACGGGCAAGATGTACAAGCCCTACCAGCGCCCCCGTCCCGAGATCGTCGGCACAGTGGTGGCCCCCTATTCCAAGGGCGTGATTGCCATGGGCGAAAAAGACTTCCACCCCATGTCCGCCAACTTCCTTTATGACCGGTGGCTGAAGTCGCATTGGGACAACTACGCCCAAGGCAAAGCCAACGTGGGCCAAGTGGCATCGCGCAGCGACTGGCGTGTGGCCCGAACCATCATGGTCCACGACGACGAAAAAGTGGCCAAGAACTATGGCCGCGACTCTGACCAAAGCCCATACCGCTTTTATTACCGCAACTTGCACCACAAGCTGCGCAAGGGCAAGCGTGACGCCGTTTTCTCGCATGACGGGCAAGTGCCAGAAACCCCCACCCCGCTGGATGACATCATGAACAACCTCGTGATTGCCGGTGGCGTGGGTGAAGTGGTCGAGAAAATCCTCGCGCTGCATGAGCAATTGGGTGGCTTTGGCGAACTGGTCTACGCTGGCTTGGACTGGACCGACCCGGTGTTGGCGCGCCGCTCGATGGTCTTGATGGCTGAGCAAGTGATGCCGCGCGTGCGCCAGGCTTTGGGACAATAAGCCCCGACCTTGACCTGGAGACACCATGAGCCACCCTTCTTTGGGTTCCGCCGAACTCGACCGCTTGCCCGAGATTCCTGATGACCAAATGACAGCCGAACAAAAGGCCGTCATGGATGAAATCGCCAGTGGGCCGCGGGGCCGCATTGGCGGCCCGTTCATTCCCCTGATGCGCAGCCCTGAGCTGATGAATCGGCTGCAAAAGGTGGGCGAATACCTGCGCTACCACAACACCATGGGTTTGAGAAACTCTGAGTTTGCGGTGTTGGTGGCCGCGCGCCATTGGTCACAGCCCATCGAGTGGTCAATTCACCGTCCGATTGCGGAGCGCGAAGGCATTGCCCCCGCCATTTGCGATGCCATCGCCGAAGGCCGCCGCCCGGATGGCATGAATGCAGATGAGTCATTGATTTATGACGCGCTCGAAGAACTTCGAAGCAATCGCTCCATCAGCGACGTGACCTACCAAAAAGCCTTGGCACGGTTTGGTGAGCAAGGCGTGATTGACCTGGTCGCCCACTACGGCTATTACAGCCTGCTGGCCATGGTCATGAACGTTGCGCGCACCGCCTTGCCTGGCGGCGCAACTTCGGGCCTGAAAGCCTTTCCGGGCTGAGGCTCAGCCGAAAGCTTCCA